>Ga0182016_10001700_pt1 | contig 26580 bp, 28 predicted proteins | sample 712S2MmetaG_FD_120491 | JGI IMG/M metagenome (GOLD analysis project Ga0182016, IMG submission 120491) | Permafrost microbial communities from Stordalen Mire, Sweden - 712S2M metaG | ecosystem: Environmental > Terrestrial > Soil > Wetlands > Permafrost | place: Sweden: Stordalen | collected...
CAATCTCTGTAGGACGGGTGATGAACTTCGAGGCGATCACGTGCACGGAGCTCGTCGCGTCGTCGATCTGGCTGATGTCGGCGTAGCTGTGGTCCTGATTTGGATGGGTATTGCCACTCTCGCTCGCCACGTAGGTGTAACGCGACGTTGAGGTTATCGCGAGTGAGACCGAAAACGATTTAGACGAGATCTTGATGACCTTGCCGGTGGCGATGTCGACCCTCACCACGACGTGATTACTCGCCGGCATCCAGACGAACCCTCCGTTCGAGGTGACGGTGACGGCGTCGTTGAAGTACGGGGAGTTGATTGCGGTGATGGCTCCGGTGGCCAGAGAGATTTTGGTGAGAGAACCTCGGTCAAGCGGTCCGCCTCCATCGCGCGCGACCCAGAGGTAGTGCTTATCGGCGGTGACTGCGGAGGCTTCGTCCAGGAGCGGCGAGGAGATCGTCGTCGCCGCCAAGGTCGTTTTATTGATGCGCAGCAGCGTCCCGTTGGCGCCATTGACAGCCCAGAGATAAGGCCCCGCGACGGCGAGATCGACCTGCTCAGAAAGACTTCTCACGAGGGTCACTTTTCCCGTGGCGATGTCAATGCGTGAGATGTTCCCTCGCGACGTGGCGAAAGAGGCAGCGTTCTCCACCCAAACGTAGGTTCCGTCGGAGACGAGGCCGTACGGGTCGGTGAGCAGCGGGCTGTTGATGGTGAGGTGCGCCCCGGTACGAGCGTTGACACGAATCACCTGCGAACGCTTACCGCCCCCGAGGCTGTTGCCGATCCAGACGTACTGACCGTGCGCCGTGATGGCATACGGATAGGCGAGCCCGATGTCGTTAAACGCCACAATCGACCGAGGGGAGGCATCGGCCAACGATGGGGCGACGAACGTGGCCAGTGCCACGCTGAGCGTGAGAGTCACAACGGCCAAACGGCGAAGAGCCGTCGCCGTTCCTTCGAATCGATGAGTATCGCCTCGGCGCGCGACGACTGGGCCACGAGTGACCACAACGCAGTGACGAGTGGCCGGGTCCGAGTCTTTGGAGATGACGAGCAAGTTCAAACTATGCCACGCAAACTATTGATTCGGGTGACCACCGCCGTCCAATTGGGATTGGGGCCGTGAGCGCCCGATAGCGTGGACGACATGGCCGAAACCGTTATCCAAGGTTCACCAATCGATCCCGTCGAGGAGTTCCGGAGTTGGCCGGCGCCGCAGTGGCAGCGGTCCGAGGGGTTCGACGACATCATCTACGAGGTCGCCGAAGGGATCGCCCGCATCACGATCAACCGTCCGCAGGTCCGAAACGCCTTTCGTCCTCAGACGCTCTTCGAGCTCTCGCGGGCCTTCGAAATGGCTCGCGACAACGTCACCGTCGGCGCGATCATCTTGACTGGCGCCGGCCCCGACGCGTTCTGTTCCGGGGGCGATCAGAGCATCCGCGGCGACGACGGGTATATAGGTGATGACGACGTCGCTCGACAGGGTGTCGGTCGACTCAACGTCCTCGACCTCCAGATCCAGATCCGGCGACTCCCGAAGCCGGTGATCGCCCAGATCGCCGGGTACGCGATCGGCGGCGGACACATCTTGCACTTGGTGTGCGACCTCTCTATCGCCGCGGACAACGCGCGTTTCGGCCAGACCGGACCGAAGGTCGGCTCCTTCGACGGCGGGTACGGGTCGTCACTGCTGGCCCGCACGATCGGCGTGAAACGGGCCAAGGAGATCTGGTTCCTCTGTCGTCAGTACGACGCGCAACAGGCCCTGGAGTGGGGACTCGTCAATACCGTCGTCGCACTCGATCTACTCGAGAGTGAAACCGTGGCGTGGTGCCGACAGATCCTGACACTGTCGCCGATCGCACTTCGCATGCTCAAGGCCGGGTTCAACGCCGCCGAGGACGGAATGGCCGGGATCCAACAGTTGGCCGGCGATGCGACGATGCTGTTCTATATGTCCGAAGAAGGTCAAGAGGGTCGCAACGCCTTCGTCGAACACCGCAAACCGGACTTCTCGAAGTTTCCTAAGCGTCCATGACCGAGGCTCCCGGGCCGCTCCGGCGTTGGGTGCTCGCGGCACGTCCGCGAACGCTGCCGGCGGCGATGGTGCCGGTCATCGTGGGCGTCGCGCTCATTCGACCGCGGACCATCAATTGGGTCAACTCGGCGCTGTGCCTCGTCGTGGCACTCGCGTTACAGGTCGGCACGAACTACGCGAACGACTACTCCGACGGCATTCGCGGCACCGACGAAGTCCGCGTCGGACCCTTTCGCTTGACGGCCTCGAAGCTCGTGGCGGCCGGGAGCGTTCGCAACGCCGCCTTCGCCGCCTTCGTCGTGGCCGGTGGAGCCGGACTGTTCCTCGCGTCGAAGACGTCGTGGTGGTTGGTCGCGATCGGCGCCACGGCGATCGGCGCCGGGTGGTTCTACACCGGCGGCCCGAAGCCCTACGGGTACTACGGCTTCGGCGAGCTCTTCGTCTTCATCTACTTCGGCATCGTCGCGACCGTCGGCACCGCGTACGTGGAGCACCTGACGATTCCGAGTCGGGCGTGGTGGCTGGGTGTCGCGGCCGGTTTCATGGCCTGCGCGCTACTCGAGGCTAATAATCTGCGCGACGTCCACGGTGACCAGTCCGCCGGCAAGAAGACGCTCGCCGCGCGGATGACTCGTGCTCGCGCACCGTGGCTGTTCGCGATATGCGTCATCGGCGTCTTCGTGGGGATCGCCGGGTCCGGACACGTCGTGGTCGGCATCGTGGCGATCTTGCTCTACGTGCCCGCGGTACGGCTGGCCTACTCGAAAAAGAACGGACGAGAGCTTCTGCCGATGTTGATCATCTCGGCGCGCACGCAGTTACAGATCGGCGTGCTGCTGGCCGCGGTATTGGTCTTCAGGATCGGCGTATAAAACCCTGAACGTGCGACGCCGTCGATTCGGGTCGCTCGAGGTGCGCTGCGTGATGCGCGTCCGGTACGAAGACGGACTTTCCGTCGGCCACGGCGTCGGCGATCGACTGTGCTTCGAGAGAGAACTTCAGGTCGAGTTCGCCCGCCACCGTGACGACCGGATTCGAGAGGGTGGCCAGCTCGGGTCCCAGCCAACGTTGCGTTCCCGTCCCCGCGCAGCGCAGCGAGTTCGCTAGTCCCAGGGCGTCCGTGCTTCGCGCCGCCCGTTCGCGTGCGTCGTGCGGTAGCGACGCGAACATCTCGCGCGAGAGCCACTCGTCGAGGAACGCGTCGGCGCCAATCTCCTCAACGCGTTGGGCGAGCGCGTCGTCGCTTCGCCGCCGATCTTCGCGTTCGGTGAGGTCCTCGATGCCGCGCGAGGCACCAAGCAGGACCAGTACGTTCAATCGATCGGGAAAGCGAAGGGCGAAGTGCAGTGCCACGCGTGCTCCGAACGAATAGCCGCCCAGATCAAACGGTTCCTCTGGGAGGACTTCGGCGAGCATCTCGGCGGTCTCGTCCAGTGACGCCGAAATACTTGCGTTCTCGCCGTGACCCGGCAGGTCGAGAGTAAGCAGTTCGTTCGTTCCTGCCAGAATGGAACGAAACTGATGTGCCGAGTCCTTGGTCTGCGTGAAGCCGTGCAGCCACACGAGGAGTGGGCCCGAGCCGTGACGTTGGACACCGAGGAGTGACATTGCCAAAGAGCGTACCGAGCCCGAGTGAGGTGCAGGCCACGTACGCGGCGACGCTCTTCGATGAATGGGTTCGACTGGGTGTGCGCGACGTGGTGGTCTGTCCCGGCTCGCGCTCGACGCCGCTCGCACTGGCGTGCGCGAGTCGCACCGAACTCCAGGTGCACGTTCGCATCGATGAACGAAGCGCGGGGTTCTTCGCTCTCGGTCGCGCGCTCGTCACACGCGAACCGGTGGCGATCGTCGTGACGAGCGGTACCGCTGCGGCCGAACTCCACGCCTGCGTGGCCGAAGCGTCACAGGCCTTCGTCCCACTCCTCATTCTCACGGCCGATCGGCCGCCCGAACTACACGGCGTCGGTGCGCCCCAGACAATCGACCAACACGAGCTCTTCGGCGACATGGTCCGTCTCTTCGAGGATCCCGGCGTCGCCCGAATCGAGGACGCGACCACCTGGCGCGCACTCGCCCAACGTCTCTGGAACGCAGCGACACAACGAGACCAGCTCTCTCCAAATCCCGGTCCCGTCCATCTGAACGCGGCGTTCATTGAACCGCTCGTGGCCGACACCCTGGAACTCCCGCCACTGGTCGCGATGACGTCGATCGCGCCTTCTCGAAGCGTGAACATCGCCGGTCTCCAAGACCAACGCGTGTTGTGCGTCGCCGGTCACGGCGTGTCGGCGCGAATGGTCGATGACTGCAGTGCGCTGAACTGGGTGGTCGTCGGCGACGCCACGGCGCTCGGCACGATGTCGTACTTCGATCCACTCCTGCGTGACGCACGCTTCGCCGAGGAAGTGAAGCCGGACGTCGTCGTTCGTCTCGGGGGAATGCCCGCGTCCCGCGTGCTCCAAGAGCGCTTGCGCGAATGGCGCGTTCGAACGATCGGCTTCGACGGAGCCGGGTTCGTCTCGGACCCCGATCGCCTCGTGAGCGACCACTTGGTGGGGCTCCCGGATCCCGAGCACGAGCCCAAAGCCGACGGTGAGTACTTGCGACTGTGGAGTGAAGCATCGACCCACGTCGGCGAATGGTTGGCGAAGTTGGACGACGAGGACTCGCTGAACGAGCTTTCGGTCGCTCGATGTGTCGTCGAGCAGAGTTCGATACGCGACGTCGCTCTGGTAATCGGTTCATCGATGCCCGTTCGTGACGTCGAGTGGTGGACGCCCGCGAGGATCGCGCCCACGTATTCCAACCGCGGCGTCAACGGCATCGACGGTGTCGTGTCGACGGCGCTGGGCGTCGCCGCGGGCGACAGGGCGATCGGCCTCGTGGGTGACATCACCATGCTGCACGACGTGTCGGCACTGGTCGATGGTCTGGGCGACGCCGGTGGCACGTGCGTGTTGGTCGTGGCGGACAATCGCGGGGGAGGGATCTTCTCGTTCCTCTCGCAGCGCGCGTCGCTCGATGAGTCCCGCTTCGAACAACTGTTCGGGACTCCTCGGCCCCACGACCTCGTCGCGATCGCTCGGGCCTTCGGTCATGACGCTTATCGCGTGACGACGCGTTCGGACCTCGAGGCCGCGCTCGAGGCGACACTGGGTCGAAGCGGGCTGAGCGTGATCGTGGCTGACGTGCCGTCGCGCGACGTGAACGTTCAACTGCACGACGCCTGGAACGCGAAAGTGACGAGCATCCTCGAAGGCGTTCGGTGATCGCGACGCTCCCGAGTTCACTGTTGGCGGCGCTGCCCATCGCGGTCGCCGCAGGTTTCGTCTCCTTCGTCTCGCCGTGCGTCCTGCCGCTCCTTCCCGGCTACCTCGCCTTCTTGAGTGGCGCGGCCGGTTCGCTCGAGGGACGTGCGGGACGTGGTCGCGTGGTCATCGGGGCGATCGCCTTCATCATCGGTTTCGCGATTGTCTTCGTCAGCCTCGGTGCCCTCTTCGGAGGTTTCGGGAGTTTGCTCCGCGACGACCAACGAACCCTCTCGATCGTGTTCGGTTCGATCACGATTCTGTTAGGGATGTTCTTCGCCGGATGGTGGCCCTCCAGTTGGCTGAACCGCGATCAGCGGATCCATCACCTGCCTCGTGCCTCGATCCTCGGCGCCGGTGCATTAGGTTTCCTCTTCGCACTCGGTTGGACGCCCTGCATCGGTCCGACGCTGGGCGCGATCCTCGCTCTCGCGGCGAACTCGGGCGCGACGGCGCTTCGCGGTTCAATTCTCGCCTTCTTCTACTGTCTCGGACTCGGCATCCCGTTCGTCGTCGCGGCACTCGCGACCGAGTGGGTTTCGACGGCCTCGTCGTGGCTGCGTCGTCACCAACGCACGATCGGTCGAATCGGCGGCATGCTCTTGATCGTCATCGGGATTCTGGAGGTGACCGGCGCGTGGCACGCGTTCGTCATCTGGTTACAGGTGCGCTTTCCATCGTGGACGGCTCCTTTCTGAACAGGTTCGCCTCGTAGACTGAACTGATGAAACTACGTGACGATTTACAGTTTCGAGGTCTGGTCCACCAGACCACCGACGACGCGGTGCTCGACCGCCTCTCCTCGGGCGCCGTCACGGCCTATATCGGATTCGACCCGACCGCTCCATCGCTCCATCTAGGCAACCTCATGCAGCTCTGCATGCTCCGTCGACTACAGATTGCCGGCAATCGTCCCATCGTTCTGGCCGGTGGCGGCACCGGACTCATCGGTGATCCCAGTTTCAAGGCCGTTGAAAGACCCCTGTTGACGATCGAAAAGATCAACGAGAACCTCGTCGGGATTCGTAATCAGTTGGAGCGTTTCCTCGATTTCTCCGCGGACGCGGGCGCGTCGCGAGCGATGTTGCTGAACAACGCCGACTGGCTCACGACGGTGTCGTTGACGGATTTCTTGCGCGACGTGGGTAAACACTTCACCGTGAATCAGATGATCGCCAAGGACACGGTGAAGAGCCGACTGGAGCGAGACGATGTGGGGCTCTCGTTCACGGAGTTCTCCTACATGCTCTTGCAGGCGTACGACTTCTTGCGACTGAACCTGGATCACGACTGCTCGCTGCAACTCGGTGGGTCGGACCAGTGGGGCAACATCACCGTGGGGACCGAACTCGTGCGAAAGGCGACCGGTCACCACGCCGACGGTCTCACGACGCCGCTGCTCCTGCGCGCCGACGGCCAGAAGTTCGGCAAATCCGACATCACCAACGAGCACGTCTGGCTGGATGCGTCAATGACGTCGCCCTTCGCCATGCACCAGTTCCTTTTGAACGCCGATGACGTCGCGGCACCTCAGATGCTGCGATACTTCACCTTCCTCGACCACGCGACGATCCTCGAGCTTGATGAGGCGACGCGCAGTGCACCGCAGGAACGTCGAGCTCAACGTGCGGCGGCGAACGCGATCGTGACCCTGGTGCACGGCGAGGACGCGGCGGCGCGGGCCGAACGCGCGGGCGAGGCACTCTTTGGTGAATCCATCGTCGAACTCGACGAAGCGACGCTCCTGCAGGTCGTCGCCGACGCCCCGTCATCGAACGTCGCTCGCAGCGAACTTGACGACGGTATCGACATCGCTGAGCTCCTGGCGCGCTGTGAGCTCGCGACGTCGCACGGCGAGGCGAGGCGGTTCGTCGAACAGGGCGGCGTCTACGTCAACAATGTTCGTGTCGAGGTCGGTGCCAAGGTGGACGCCTCGCAGCTGCTGCACGGGCGTTACGTGATCCTGCGTCGTGGTCGTCGCCAGATGCATCTAGTGGTCGCTGCGTGATCCGGCGCGTCGCGGCGCTGCTCGCGGCGGGCGCGCTGCTCTGTGCGTGCGGTTCGGTCAGTCCGGGAGCGGCCATGGCGGGCTGGGTGAAACAGAGCGGTTTCAACGCGAATGCCCGATCACTCTTCTCTGACGTCAAGAGCTCGGCCAAGGACCTTCGCAACGACGCACTCTCGAGCAACGATCTCCATACGTTCTGCAACGTGCTCTTCGTGGACGACGGTTCCATGCAGTCGTCGCTGCCGACGCCCGACGCTCAGGCGACGAGCCTGCTCAACAAGGCGTACCGCGACTTCGCGGCGGCCGCGGTCGAGTGCTACAGCGCGATTTCCGTCGCGGGTGATCGGGCCAAGGCGCTGGCCACCTTGAGTGACGGCGCCGCGATCTTCTCCGAGGCGCGCGCCCGGGTGGCGGCGGCCGAGAGTTAAGAAGCCGCTAAGAACTCGGCGGTCGTAGGTCGATCTCGAGTCGCAAGATGCCGTCATCGAGCGTCGCGGTCGCGTCGCCGAGCATCGCGAAGTCCTGGAAGTCGAGGTTGGCGGCCTCAATGAAGCGCTGGCGCTCGGGCCCTTCGACCGGCGGGAATCCGCGACGTTTCACCGCGTCGGCCCGTTCGCGAAAACGCAACACCATCTCATTGGGATCAAAGGCAGGGCTCACAACGCGATGATAGAGGCTTCAGATGAGATTCAAGTTGGTATCATGGATACTCAACTCAGTACTCCTGGGTTGTGGTCGCCGCCAGTTATGGCCTGCGACCAGTGAGGAGTGGACGTGAAAAAAGGCCGCCATCGTCGGTTTGTTGAAGCTCGCGAACTCAAACGCTCGACCGGACCTCGCGCCACCACTTGTGTGGAATGTGGCGCCGCGCCCGAGGACGTCCACGCGGAGTGGTGTCTCGCTGAAGAGGACCGCTACGACGAGATTCTCGGCTCACTGCCGCGAGCGACCTTCAACGAAGAGGACCCCCTCGCCGCCGAGAGTTAGTCGCGCTTTCGCATAACGGGGTGGGGAAGTCGCGTGCCTTTGGGCTGCGCCGAACGCTTGTTCATGTAGGCCAGCAGTTGGTCGTACACCAGTTGCCCGACCATCGCGACCAACTCTTCGCTCATGGAGTCCACGACGCGGTCCTTACCGATGAAGGCCGCCGGGTCTTCGGTGCACCACCAGTGGAAGTCCGCGCCACCGGCGCCCCAGTGACTCCGGTTCCACTGTGAGATCCGCGTGATCACGTGACCGTCGTCTTCGACCTCGTCGTCGCGTCGTAACGGGAGCTGCCAACAGACCTCGGGCTTCAACGGGATGTAACTCTCCTCGTTGTCGATCGCCATGACGTGCAGCGCACATCCCGGCCCGCGATGAAAGTCGGGGCGGTTGAGAAAGATGCACGCGTCTTGGACGAGTCGGGTGACGATCTCGCCGTTCTTCTTCACGCGCGTCGTGCCCTGGCGGCCCTTGGACTTGAACTGCCACTGGTCCGCGGTGAGGCGCTTGGCCGCCTTTTCGACCCGGCGCTGGTCCTTTTCGTCCGTGAAGTGCGCTCCGTAGCTGCAGCATCCCTGGACCAGCTCGGGGGTCGCCTCGGTCAGAACGCCCTGGCAGCCCGCTCCGAAGATGCACTTCCAGTTGCTCTCCAGGAAGGTCACGTCGAACATCCACGTTCGTTGGCGTTTCGTGTCTTCGAAGCTGATCCACTCGTGGGCGTCAGAAGGGATAGAACTCACGCAGAGAACTTACTTGGTGTCCATCGGCGAATGATGCCCATAGAATCAAGTCATGACTACCGTCGACACCTTTGAAGTACTCACCTTGACCGACGAAGCGCGCAACGTCGTGCTCGATGCCCTCAACGCCGAAGAGCACTCCGAGACGTTGGCGCTCTACATCGAGGTGACGGGGACGCGCGGTGCCGGCTACGCCTACGACCTGTACTTCTCGGACCGCGCCGACGCTCCCGAGGGTGCCGCCATCGGCAACGACGGCGACGTGACGATCGTCGTGCCTCCCAAGAGCGTCGATCGTCTTCGCGGGAGCCGACTCGAGTTCGCCAGTGAAGGCGGTGGGGGACTGGTTTTGGTCAACCCGAACGCGCCGACGCCCGAAGAGATGAACCCCGGCGTGCCGGCGGACATCCTGGCGCTCGGTATCGGTGGACCACTCGCCACGTTGGCGATCGAAGTGCTCGAGTCCAGTGTGAACCCGGCGATCGCCTCCCACGGAGGTCGCGCCGACCTGATCGCGCTCGACGAAGAGAAGAAGGTCGCGTACCTCAAGCTCTCGGGCGGATGTCAGGGCTGTGCCATGAGTCGACTCACCCTCTCCCAAGGCATCGAGACCCAACTCATCGAAGCCATCCCGGAACTGACCGGCGTGATCGATGTCACCGACCACGCCTCGGGGGAGAATCCCTTCTACGCCAAAGAGTAAGTGCTCCGGGGTCGTTCTAGAATTACTAGATGTTGCGCTTCCTCACTGCCGGAGAGAGTCACGGTCCATCACTGAGCGTCATCGTCGAAGGGCTGCCCTCGGGCCTGGCGATCGGTGTTGACGAGATCGCCGACGAGCTAGCGCGTCGTCGACTCGGTTACGGTCGCGGCCCGCGCATGCGCTTCGAGCGTGACGAGCTGCGGATCATCGGCGGCGTGCGCCACGGTCGAACCCTCGGCTCACCGGTCGCGGTTGAGATCCTGAACTCCGAATGGCCCAAATGGGAACAAGAGATGTCGGCGGCTCCCGGCACGCCCGCGCAGAAGCAGACGAAACCGCGCCCGGGTCACGCCGACCTGGCCGGCATGCAGAAATACGGCTTTGACGATGCGCGCGACGTACTCGAGCGCGCCAGCGCCCGAGAGACCGCGGCGCGCGTCGTCGCCGGCACGTTGGCCAAGGCGCTCCTGACGAGCATCGGAATAGCGATCGTGAGTCACGTCATTCGCATCGGCGAAGCCGCCACGACCAGTGAGCGGCGACCGATGCCGGGCGACCTGGACGCCGTGGACGAGAACGAAGTTCGTTGCTTCGATCCCGCGAGCGCCGAAGCGATGATCGTCGCCATCAAGGCCGCCGCGAAGGTCGGCGATTCGCTCGGCGGGATCGTCGAGGTGATCGCCTACGGCGTGCCGGTCGGTCTCGGTAGCCACGTGCAGTGGGACCGCAAACTCGACGGTCTACTCGCGGGCGCGCTGATGAGCATCCAGGCGGTCAAGGCGGTCGAGATCGGAGATGGTTTCATCCAGGCCACCCAACGCGGCAGCGTCGCCCACGACGCGATCGCCTACGACGAGTCCTTCGTCCAGGGGGGCGGATACATACGTCGCTCCGACCACGCTGGTGGCACCGAAGGCGGGATCTCCTCGGGGGCGCCGATCATCGCCAAAGCGGCGATGAAGCCCCTTTCCACCTTGAACCGTCCGGTTCTCGAGACGGTCGACGTCGTGACGCACGAGACCGCGATCTCCTTCAAGGAGCGCACGGACGTCACCGCGGTGCCGGCCCTGGGCGTCGTGACCGAAGCGATGATGGCGCTCGTCTTGGCCGACGAGGCCCTGCGCAAGTTTGGCGGCGACACGGTCGATGAGTTCACGCGCAACCACGCCTCGTACCTCGCCAATCTCGGCTCGACTCCGTCGTCCGCTCACCCGAGCTAGCCGTGGCCCATCTCGTGCTCGTCGGACTTCCCGGGACGGGAAAGACGACGTTGGCACAGGCGCTGGCCGAACAGCGCAACGGCGCAGCGCTCGACACCGACGAACTCGTGGCGGCCAACGTCGGCGTGGCCGCGGCTCAGTACCTGCGCGACGAGGGCGAGACGCCGTTTCGAGAACGCGAAATCGAGGCACTTCGTGCCGCACTCATCCGCGACACTGATACGGTGATCGCGACCGGCGGCGGGATCGTCTGTTCGCCGGAAGCTCGAGAACTCTTGAGCGGCGAGATCACCCTGTGGCTCGACTGTGACGACGACGTGATTCTCGCCCGCCTCGGCGACGTCGAGCGACCGCTGCTGGCCGAGCGACCGGCCGAGGCGCTCGCACGGCTGCGACGTGAACGAGCACCGTGGTACGAAGAGGTGGCCCGGGCCCGGATCGACACCTCGTCGTCGATCGAGGACGCGCTCGCACAGGTCAACCACGAAGTGCGAGGCCTGTCGCGATGAGGGTGAGTGTCGACCTCGGTGATCGTTCCTACGACGTGGTGCTCGAAGAAGGTGCCCGTCATCGACTCGCCAGACTGATCGCCGAACGAGCGCCGTCCGCCCGCGTCGCGGTGATCGTGACGTCGCCGTCGATCGCCGCTCTGTCGTGGTTCAACATCGCCAGCGGCATCGATCAGCACGTGCTCGTGGTCCCCGATGGCGAAGCAGCCAAGTCGCTCGACGTCCTCGAAGTGTTGTTAGAGGAGATCGCGCAACTCGAGCTGTCGCGCCGTGACGTCCTGGTCGGCGTCGGCGGTGGTGCGCTCACGGACCTCGTGGGGTTCGCGGCCGCGTCGTACCTGCGCGGCATCGCACTGGTGCAGATCCCGACCACCCTCGTCGGTCAGGTCGACGCCGCGATCGGTGGCAAGACCGGCGTGAACCTGCGATCCGGCAAGAACCTCGTCGGCGCCTTCCATCAACCGATCGGCGTGTTGAACGACTTCGAGACGATCGCCACCTTGCCCGAGCGCGAACGCTTGAGTGGGTTGGGCGAGGTCGCCAAGTGCTGGCTCTTGGAGGGAGGCTTCGCGGCCGAGTTGACCGACGTCTCACTGCACGACCTCATCGTGATGTCGGTGAAACTCAAGGCCGCGATCGTCGGGGCCGATGAGCGCGAAGGAGGTCGACGCGCGCTCTTGAACTACGGCCACACCCTGGCGCACGCCCTGGAGAAAGTGGCCCTCGCGCGCGACCAGGACGAACTGCGACACGGCGAGGCCGTCGCCATCGGCCTGGCCTTCGCGGCGAGGTTGGCCTCGGCGCTCGGTCGAGTCGATGAGCGCGAGGTCGAGCGTCACGACGACGTCCTGGATTTCTTCGGGCTCCAGCGTCGAATTCCCGGACACTTCCCGACGTCGTCACTCCTGGAAGCGATGGCGCACGACAAAAAGGCGCACCACGACCTGACCTTTGTGCTCGCGGGCGCCGAGGGATTTGAGAGCGTGCACGACGTCGACCCACAACTCGTGAGTGACGTACTGGAGAGATTTCGAGGAGAGAAATGAGTAACGAGATTCTGTTGTTGTCGGGTCCGAACCTCGACCTGTTAGGCACGCGTAATCCCGAGATCTACGGGACGACCACGCTGGCCGAGCACGTCGAACGCTTCAGCGAGCTCGCGAAGGACGCCGGTTTCATCGTCCGTCACGTGCAGTCGAACTTCGAGGGCGACCTCATCGAGGCGGTGCACGCCGCGCGCGATGGGGCGGCCGCGATAGTCATCAACGCCGGAGCGCTGACGCACTCGTCGTGGGCGCTCGCCGACGCGCTGGACACGTTCGACGGGGTCAAGGTGGAGGTCCACATCTCGAACCCCGCGGCTCGCGAGCCCTTTCGCCACCTCAGCACGCTCGCCGGATCGGTGAACGGCAGCATCGCCGGCTTCGGGGCGACCAGTTACGAACTCGCGATGGACGCGGTTCGCCGATTGGCGTCGCCTTCGTCGTAATCGGGTGGCGAAGCGCGCTGCCTAGACTAGGCAACGCACGATTCGCGAAAGGTCGCTACGCCCATGGCTGCAATATCAACGTCGGACATCAGGAACGGCATCACCATCAAGCTCGACGATGGGCTGTTCACGGTGATCGAGTTCCAGCACGTCAAGCCGGGCAAGGGCGGCGCGTTCGTGCGCACCAAGCTGCGCAACGCGCGCTCGGGCGCCGTCATCGAGCGCACCTACCGATCGGACGAACGCCTGGAGCAGGCGATGATGGACAAGCGCGACACCCAGTACCTCTACCGTGACGGCGACGACTACATCTTCATGGACCAGTCGACCTACGACCAAGTGCCGGTGTCCTCCAAGAGTCTCGGCGAGGCGGCCAACTTCCTCAAAGAGACCGGCAAGGCCATGTTGATCCTGCACGACGACGAGATCATCGGCGTGGAACTTCCCGCCTCGGTCGAACTGACGATTGCCGAGACGGAACCGGGCATCCAGGGCGACCGCGTTTCGGGCGCGCGCAAATCGGCGACGTTGGAGACCGGGCTCGTCATCCAGGTCCCCTTGTTCGTCGGACCCGGCGAACTCGTCAAGGTCGACACGCGCACCGGTGAATACATGACCCGGGCCTAGCGTGAGCGAACTCGGCGTCCAACGACACCACTCCCGCGAACGCGCACTCGAGATCATGTACGAGGCGTCCATGAAGGAGCGTCCCGTCCTGGTCGTCGTCGAAGAACTCAACCTGCGTCCCGACGACTACGCGTTGGCGCTGCTCACGTCGAGTGAGCGCAACGAACCTCGTGCGAACGAGCTCATCAGCGAGTTCTCGATCGATTGGCCGCTCGAACGCATCGCCCTGGTCGACCGATTGGTCATGACCTTGGCGGTCGGAGAGATGTTGATGGACGAGCCTCCACCGAAGGCCGTCATCCTCGACGAGGCGGTAGAACTGGCGAAGGTCTACTCGACCGACGCGTCGCCTAAGTTCGTGAACGGCGTGTTGTCTTCGATTGCTGAGCACCTACTCAGCTAATTAAGGGAGTCCTTGGAATGCCGGGTATGGGTGGTTCGTCATTCTCGACCAGCAACCCCCTCGTCGTATCACTCTTCCATCACAGTGTCTTCCAGACCAGCGTCTCGTGGATCATCGCCCTCGCGCTCGTGACGCTCGTGATCGCGAGCATCCTTCGCCGCGTCAACACGTTCAACCTCTCATCCGGCGGACTGAGTGAGGCGCCAAGCCGGACGTATCTGCGGATGTCCTTCGGAATAATTTGGCTCATCGACGGGATCTTGCAGTTCCAGGCCTCGATGCCCTTGGGTATGGCCAACGGCGTCGTCGCGCCCGCTGCCGCGGGTACGCCGGGTTGGCTCCACACGCTGATGTTCGACGGCATCGGTATCTGGAATAATCACCCCATCGCCCTAGCGGTCGGCACGGCGTGGATACAGGTGGGTATCGGGTTACTACTGCTCGTTTCCAACGCGTCCGTGGGACGTATCGCGGCAGTGATTTCGGTGGGCTGGGCCGGATTGATCTGGTTGGTCGGTAATGGGGCCGGCGGAATATTCCAAACATCCAATTCGATACTTTTCGGTTGGCCCGGCGCGTCGATCTTCTATCTCGTGGCCGGTGTGTGGCTCGCGCTGTCGCCGTCGAACTTCCCGGAGCGTTTCTCTCGTTACACCTTGCGAGGTCTCAGCGTCCTCGTCGCCGTCGGGGCACTACTGCAGTGCCTGCCCTCGAGAGGGTTCTGGCACGGTGGCAACACGAACGCTTTGACGACAATGACGTCCACCATGACCCAAACACCGCAGCCGCATGTCCTCGCATGGACCGTGAAACACTTCGGAGATCTCGCCGGAACCATCGGCGGTGGATTCAACGTCATCGTGATCATCTGGCTCGGCGTCTGCGCGGTTGGCCTGTGGTTGGCCAGTGACCGCGATTTGAGGTGGCCGGTGCGCGCACTCGTCATCGGCTGTCTGTTCTTTTGGGTCGTCGGCGAGGACGTCCCCTTTTGGGGAGGACTCGCGACCGACGTGAACTCGTTGGTACCCCTGGCTGTTCTGGCCTGGTGCGCGAGCCCGGCGCGAAGGTCACCCACGCCACTGACCAAACGTTTGCCCGTCGAGATGCGATCGAGTTCAGGTGCGGTCGTTGCCTCATTCGCCTCGGCGATGGTGTTGTTCGCGGTCGTCTCGATGGGTTGGGCCACGGGGGCGGCCGCCGAGAGCACGCTGTACCTCGCCCAGAACGGTCCCGCGGCGTCCGCGAACAATGTCCCCGCGCACGGATTCACGCTCACCGATCAGCACGGTGTCACCTACTCGCTCAACGAGCACCGTGGCCATTACACACTGCTCACCTTCCTCGACCCCGAGTGCTGGACCGACTGCCCACTCTTGGCCGCCCAACTGCGACAGGTGCGCGCCGACCTGTCAGCGAACGCGAATCTCGACATCGTCGCGGTGGCGGCCGATCCCTACCACGAGACCTTGGCCGACGTGAATGACTTCATCGACATCCATGGTCTGAAGGACGTGAAGGGCTTCTACTTCGTGACCGGAAAGCTGTCGGCCGTACAGAGCATTTGGACCCACTACGGCATCGGGGTCTCGATGACGCCCAGGGACAAGATGAGCATCCACTCCGACTACATGTTCATCATCACGCCGAGCGATCGCATTCAGTGGGTGATCCCCGACGAACCGCTCGCCAATTGGGCCGGTCAGCACTCGGCCGAAAGCGAACTGTTGAACCTGCTCCATCAGTCGGGCGTGCACTAACCGGGTCGTCATTCGGCGCTCACGCGTTCCTCGTGCCGCAATACGACGAGGGGCACTGTTCGCCGACCGTGTGGGTCAGGTGCTGTGCTCGTCGGGCGCCGACTTGTCGTTTTGGTGCACGCTCGCCAGGTACGCGTTCCACGCGTCGAGTTCGGGGTCGTCTTCATCAAAGACGACGGGACGGTGTTGACCACTACCGCGTTCGTCCTGGAGCAACTTGCGCCACATGTACACCGCGTAGAGACCGAGGAGCGGCCACTCAAAGACGTAGGCCCACGACAAGGTGTTGCCATCGAGCGCACGTTTCAACTCAACGATGAACGCCGGGATGCAGATCAATTCGGCGAGGAAAAGTCCGAGGTTGATTCTGAACGCATTCTTAGTTTCAACGGCCATCGCTTCGATTTTAGACCTGCTTATTTTGCAACCTCCACTACGTTCTATGAAGACGACGTTCGCGAACAGTGTCGTGGTATTGCTCAGAGGTGTTCTAGGGAGAGCACATGGACCGATCGAACTCCCTCGGCATCGCCCTGGCTTCAGTGCTCGTCGTCGCTTCGGCTCTCGGACTCGCCGGTTTTGCCCTCGCGAACTCCGGTCCCCACCAGACGCCGCTGGTCTGCGCGCCGGTGACCGGCCAGACCGATACGTGCAGCCTCACGCTGGCAACGTACCCGGACTCCGCCGAGGGCGTCCACGGTAAGGACGGCGGAGCCCATCCGAGTTGGGTGACGTACTCCAACGACAACGTCATCGTGCCGTCGAACTCAACGATCGACATGACGATCGACCAGTATGACTCCGAAGGTTCTTTGAACGACACTTACTTCAGCCAAATCTTGGGCACGGTAGGTGGTACCGCGACGATTGACGGGAAGACCGTCTCGAACCTCGACGATGACTTCCTCGGTCACACCTTCACGCTGCGCGGGATCCCGGGCAGCGGCGCCAAGCTCTTCGTCTCCGTTCCGTTGCCGGCCGATAACGACGGCGATGACTCGGTGGTCGTGAACGGCGCGCACTACGACAAGCCCATCGTCGTCCAGTTCTCGTTCAAGACGGGGAGTAAAGGGATCTACGAATTCAACTGCGAGTTCCCTTGTGGGGGAGCGCGCGGACACTTCGGCGAAGCCATGTCAACGTTCGGCTACATGTCCGGTACCTTCACTGTCAATTGAAGGGATCGCCGAACACAAGCGAGCCCCGCGGCGAATGTCGCCTGCATGGGTGGTCGCCACGTCATCGTTCCACTCAGTTAATTCGAACGGCCCCCACCTCCGGTCGAGGCTTTCGAACGTGGCGATACATAAGGGAATCCGGCGCTCGTGTGAAAGTTGTTGTCCATATCGATGACGAGTCCTTCGTATCCGTCAATGGCTTCGAAGAGTGACAGTACCTGAACTCCGCCAACGGCCAGTGCCGTCGCCAGGGCGTCGGCCACGCCGAGGTCCGTGCCCGTGACCGTGGCCGACATCGCACGCGATGTGGGCCGTCGCGTGCGGGGGTCGATCAGGTGGCAGCCACGTTCGTACGTGCCCGAGGTGGCCACCGCACCCGGGCTTTCGACGACACACGCGAGGCGTTGCGTTGACGCCGGATCGACGATCCCAATTCGAAAACGTTCGCCAGGATGCGGGCCCCCGAAGCTGGCGGTGTCGCCGGCCGCGTTGACGATCGCACCGTGGATCGCTCCATGTCGGAGCACGTCGAGTGATCGCTGTGCGGCCCAACCCTTGACGTAGCCGGTCGGATCGACGCCACCGGGTATCGACCACGGGTCGAACCAACCGTCGGTGATGGTTCGTGCCACCTCGCAAAGTTCCAACACGTCACCGACGTCTTTCGGACACTGCTCGACGGCCATCTCGCCGCGGCGCAACCTCGACAGTGGGCTGTCGTCCTTGTAGGTGCTGAAGACATCATCGGCTTCATGGAGCACGCCAATGGCCTCTTGCAGGAGGGACAGTACGACGTCGGTGGGCTCTATCTCGTCGTAGAGATCGAACGTCACGACCGTGCCCATGACCAGTTCATCGTGGTGAAGAATCCGGCGCGTCCTACGGTCCATCACTGACTCGACCTCACAGTCCCAACTTCGAGAGGGCCGACTGCAGAGACTGCTCGAAACCGGCGCTCGTGTAGCTGGCCCCGGAGACGCCCTGGATATTCGCGCTCTGAGCGCTCAGCGCCTGTTGTTCGAGCAGTGGGATCGACTGCTGGTCGATGTACTGGGAGCGCGGATTGCCTCCATCGTCGATCGAGGCGATAGAGATGTCGGTGATCGTGGTGCCCGAGACAGAGACCTTGACCGACAGTATTCCGTAGCTGTAGTTGGCCGACGTGCCGGTCGCGCTGCGCGCGGCGGCCGGCGGGGCCGTCGTCGTCGTCGTAGCGGGGACCACTCTGGTCGTCGTGGGCGGTGGCGTCGAGCCGCTCGAGTGGGGCGCGGTCGTGGTGGTGGTCGGAGTCGTGGTCGTGGAACGCGGAGGCGATGTGGCGGCCGACAGCGATCCGAGCGACAGATTGACCGCAGTCGAATTGAAGCTCAAGAGTCCGGCGAGCCCCACGATGGTGCCCGCAATCACGATCTGTGCGCGTTTCATAGGTTCCGTCCTCGTCGTTTCGTCATGTGCAGTTCTCCCAGTCCTAGAAGGCGAACGCCTCTTGGTGGATTCGGTCGCGTCGGGCACCGAGTCGCAGGAGCGTCTCGGTGATGTTCGCGCTGAAGCCCGAGGGTCCACAGACGTAGATGTCACAGTTGCTTACGTTGCCCAGGAGTTTTCGTAGGGCGTTCCCGTCCAGGTGGACCTTCTTGCGCGACCCGACGACCTCGTGGATCTTGCCGCCTCGTTCACTCACGAGCTGGGTCATCTCCTTGCGATGCACGAGGTCGTCGGTCTTCGAGGCCCGCAAGAGTACCGTGACGTCGGTTCCCTCGGGGAGGTCTTCGAGCAACGCCCGAATGGGGGAGATGCCGACGCCCGCACCGATGAGTACGACGCGACCGCCTCGGCGGGCGTGGCGGGTGAAGACACCGTAAGGTCCTTCGACGATGACACGTGTGCCTGGCTTGAGCCTCGTCGCGGCCAGGCTCTGCAGCCCGAGGCGCTTGATCGTGACTCGAATGAACGGCGGGCGAGGCAACGCCGACAAGGAGTACGGGTGCGAGTGCCACCACAGTCCCCGGGCCATGAAGCGCCACTGGAAGAACTGTCCTCCCGAGACCTCGAATCGCGACATGTTGCGGCCTTTGATGATGACCGAGTACACGCCGGGGGCCTCCTCGCGCACGTTCACCACGCGCAGCTGGTGGCGCAGGTTGCGCGCGAGGGGCCGCACCATCCGTACGGCGAGCACGGCGCCGAGGGCACCGGCCGAAACGGCGATCCAGAAGTCCAAGGTCAGTGGATGACCGATGAACATGACGCCCGTCTTTATCTCGTGGGCGAAGGACAAGACCAGTGCGAGGTAGAGATAGAGGTGAACGGCCCACCACGTTTGGTACTTCATCATGCGGCGCACCGCCGGTATCGAGGTGACGCCGGCCAAGACCAAGAGCGCGAAGGCGACCGTAGCGGTGAGCATGTCGGGGTAGTGCTTGATGAACGTCCAGAACTGACTCAAGAACCCGACGTGCGAGGCCTCGGCGTAGCCGAGGGTGATGAAGACCACGTGCAGCGCGATGATGGCGATTGGCCACCCGCCAACCGTTCGGTGCCAGTGAACGAGTCGGACCTGCCCCACCGTCTCTTCGAGCCACGGCAGTCGAGTGACCAGGAGGACCATGATGATCAACAGGTACGTCCCGCTCAACCCGGTCAAGCGTCCGGCGAAGGTGAACCATCCACCGGCCGACGTGAACGACGAAATCGATTGACCCACGAATGCGAGGCCGATCGAGATGAGAAGTCCCACGCCGGCGACCACGGCGAGCGAATTCGCGATCCGGGGGCGCGGCGCTCTCGCGGCTCGGCGAGGAGCGCGTGTTGGTCGGCGCCTCGATTCGAAGGTGGTGTTCTCAGCGTTCCGTTGGGTGGTGACGTCGGTCATGCTGGGACGATACGGCGTCACCATAAGAGGCACCCCACAAGTCGCCTATGAGTTTGTTGAGAATTCGACGTTGAGTGATGTTCGTCTCGACGACGTACGGATCGTGACATCTCTTATCCCTTGGTGCCCTTGAGGTTGGTGACGGCGGTCATCGTGATGAAGTCGCGAGCCCACCACGTTTCGAAGTATCGCGCGGGCGTTCCCGTCATCGACGCGAGAAGTTCTCTGCCGTTGGATGCTGCCGCGATTCCGTGGGGCGTCGAGGGCCTGTAACTGGAGAAATTGACCCAGTCGGTGTTGATGTCGAGTTCCATTGCGCGCACGGCACCCGCGCGCACGAGAAGATTTGCCAGGTCGGTGATGTTGAGTCCCGGTCCACCGACGTAGACGAGGGCGCCGTCGGCGGTGATCCCCAAGCCCGAACGCCAGACGTACACGGCGTTGCCCAGGGTGTAGCCCCATTTCGTCGTGTCATTCGCATTGAGCCCGGCGACGGGACGACCGTCGTTGACCAGGAGGTCGAGGTTCTGGCGAACCGACACGATCGAGTGATTCAGAGTCGTGCCATTGCCCCACGACACGACGTTGCTCGAACCGTTGCGGTACACCACGAACGACGCCGCACCCTTTCGAAGCGGTATCACCACTTTGCCCGCCGTGTAGTAGCCGCCTTCGGCATTGTTCATCAAGAAGCCGGCGTTGAAGGCGGCGACGAGGGAGCGTGCCGCCGACGTCTTTATTGGCGCGGTCAGTGGATAGGGACCACCACCGGGAATCTGACTACCCGAGTAGAGCGAGGCGTGCAGCAGCTTCGTGTCCATCCACGCGACGCCCACCACGTAACTGGTGTGCACGGCGTCGGGTCGCAACGCTGTTTCGTAGATTGCCGCAACTCCGTCGACGCGACGACCGACCGGTGACCAGTCGCCTTCGCCTGGGACGGCCGGCGACGCGAAGGGGACCATGGGCTTCGGGGTCGGAAGATAAGAGCTCGAGATCACGTTCGTTGGATTCGACGAACTAGGCGTGCGGATCGAACCCGGGGGGAGCGTTCCGCCGACGGGTGGCGGATGGTGTAGATGAGGAAGGCCATTAGGAATAGCAAGACCACCGCCGCGGTGCGCCTGCGAAGAAATCGGCGTCGCGTCCGCGTCGAGTGGACGTGGCGTGGACGGTTCGCACCATCGCGCGGCGGTCGGTATCGGTTTACGGTTGTTTGCGCCATGATCGATCAGCGGGCACTCAGCCAGGGACCCACGGAGGGAATCGTCACGAAGGCGAGTACCAGGCCGCTCGCGAGGCTTGTCGTTATCGCGAGTCGCCGCCATCGCGAGCCGGCAACTCGAACCCTCGTTCGCCGCACCCAGTCCTTCGTTGACAGCTGCGCCGTCTCTTTGACGTGGCCCAGCACGTGAATCGTCATGCAACCGAACCACAGAACGAAACTCGCCTGGTGCAAGAGCAACACGTTGCCGCGCCACACGTGCGGAACGAAGAGGAGCAAGATCCCGGACCCGAAGAGAATGACCGTCAGGAGTGCGACGAACGGTCCGAGTAGTCGCAGCACGACGGGAGGTGGGCCCTTCTCACGGTACTCGCGCGAACCGGTGTAGTACTTCGTGAATCGCCAGAAGGTACTCGCCATTTTCACGAGGACGGGTGGCACGAGCAGCATGCCGATGAACACGTGGAGCGTGAGAAGTGATCCGACACGCAGTACGGTGACGCCTTCGATCGCGAGTAACACCAGGAGAACGAGTGCGGTCGAACTCGTCAGTCGCGCGTTCGCTTCGGTGCCGAAGTGACGCGCGCTTGGAACGCGATGGGCCCTTGACGGGCTCGGTCGACGTTCGAATACCGGCTGACTGTTGATCGTCATCGTGGAGCGATCCGGGACGATTCGTTACTGGCGGAAGAGTTCAAGACGGAGCGTTTGAACGCGCGGGGTCCACGGTCATCGCTCGTCATGGACGAAAGGCTAAAGACCGAACCTTACGGCCACGTTAAGGCCGAACGACTCTTCACGAATTCTTACATTCGAACCGGCCGATCGTCGTACGCCGGGGCCGAAGTCTCTTCACTGGGCGCTGGTACGGCGGATCATGACTCCGGTTCATCCGTCGTGCGAATCATCGACCTCGTAGCAGCGAGGCGCCAAGCGACTTCGAATTTCGCGCCGCCGATGGACGCGGTACCTATGGTGCAGTGAGCCTGCGTCGCGCGGATGATCGAATCGGCGATCGCCAGTCCGAGTCCGGTTCCGCCCGCTGACGTGGAAGCGCGATGGAATCGGTCGAAGATGAGGTCTCGTTCCTGGGGATCGATGCCCGGTCCGCTGTCGTCGACCTCGAGGGTCGCAGTATTGCCGTTCGTCGCGACGATCACTTCGACTTGGCCCCCTGGGCCGGCAAATTTGCAAGCGTTGTCGACGAGGACACCGACGAGACGATCGATGGACTCACGCGGTGCTCGAACCAGCGGGTCCTCGTTGCCCAACTTCAAAAAGATGAGACGTACGTGCGAGGACTCAGCGACGGCTTGGAATCTCTCGGAGCACCTGAATGCAATGTCCCCGAGATCGACGATCTCATCGGTGTGCGCTTCGCGTTCCCCGTCGGAACGCGCTAGCCATAGGAGGTCCTCGACGATTCGCCGCAATCGATGGCCCTCGCCGCCGATTCGTTCGAGTGTGGATCGATAGGACTGTGCGTCTCGATCCTGGCTGAGGGCGATCGACACCTCGGCTTCGATCACGCTGAGCGGCGTCCTCAGTTCATGTGACGCGTCGGCCGTGAACTCACGTTGACGGCGTTGCGCTCGCGCGATCGGCGACAGGGCGCGGATGCCCACCACGAACGAGGCGCCGTACATTAAGACGAGTAGTACGGCGCCGAATATCAACTCGGCATTGATCAACGAGTCTCGAACGCGCTCGACGTCGGCCAGACTCTCACCGGCCACGAGCCAACCGGAGTCGAACGACACCGCACGCAGACCGAACGTCGACTGGCCGAGCCGCAACGAACCGTTGCCGGTGACCCACGTCGTCGGCGGCAGTCGTGGTGCGCCAGCGGTGATCGCGACGGCGACGCCACTCGACGACACCTTCCATACGAAGACGGGGGCGTCATCGTCGTCGAGATCACCGGACTCCTTCGGAGGTGTTCCGGGAAGCGCGCCCTCGCGCTGGCCGCCGCTCTTGACGGCCAGGACCAGTCGTTGGCGCAATCGCGCGTCCACCTGATTGGTCATGTGATTGATCAGGGAGTAGTTGAAGATCAGAGCGATGAGCACATAGCTGCCCATGCCGACCATCGTGGCGACGACGGCGACCTTGCTCGCGCGGATCCGATCGGAGCGTTCGGTCTTCACGACTCGACCACTCGATAGCCAAACCCTCGAACGGTCTCAATCTTGGCGTCGCAGTGTCCAATCTTGGAGCGAATGCGAGCGATATGCACCTCTATCGTGTTCGATCCGACGGCGTCGGCTTGCTCGCTCCACACCTGATTCGCGATCGTTCTCCGTGAGACGGCGGCCGGGCTTCGTCGCAGTAGTAGTTCGATGAGGAGTCGTTCGGTCGAGGTGAGTTCGACGTCCTTGCCTGCGGCACGTAGTTCTCGAGTCGACGCGTCGAATTCAAGGTCACCGCAGCGGATCACGTCGTTGAACCGAAGTGCCGGACGTCGCTGCAGGGCCTGGAGGCGAGCGACGAGTTCGCCGAAGTCAAAGGGCTTTACCAGATAGTCGTCCGCGCCGGCGTTGAGTCCCTCGACGCGATCGAGCGGCGCGTCGCGCGCGGTCAAAATCAGAATCGGCGTGGTGACGCCACTCGCTCGAACCAGTGCGAGCGTTTCGATGCCACTGCGCTTGGGCATGCGCCAATCCAAGATGGCGACTTCGTATTCGTTCACTTTGAGCATCGTGGTCGCCGCCTCACCGTCAGCGGCCACGTCAACCACGTACCCGGCCTCGGTCAGACCACGTTGGAGGACCTCTCGAAGCGTCCGGTCATCTTCGGCGACGAGAATTCTCACGTTGGGCCAACTTCGTCGCTGAAGGTGCGTGGCAACTGAACACCGAAGCGACACACGTCTCCGGTAGGTCGCGTCGCAGTGACCACCGGAGCGAGAGCCAATGCGTTCGCGCGAGGACCGGCTCGGCGACGCCCGCGACTAACGATCGACACCATCGGTCACCTTACGGTGCGCCAGAAGACGTCAGCGTGCGTCATCTGGTGTGCCGCCGCGGGGGCGATGACCAAGAGGCCGTTCTTTACCCACTGGGCGGGTCGCATCGCCGAGACAAGGGCTCGCAGCGGACGACGTTTCTGCGCGAGAGACGTGGTCACGACTATCAACGCTACTCGTGGGTCCCCAACGAGCTACCGGGACGAAAGTACTTTCGACGTCATCTCGTTGGGCAACACATTCGAACTTTCATCGCCGGATGATCCGTCGAACGTTCGCCTTGACTTTGCAGCGTCGAACCTTACGAACTGCTTACAAGTGTTCTCATTTCGCTGGGACGCGGACCTGGAAGTTAGAAATGACGATCGTCAATCGTTTCGCGTATACGAATGTGGCGAGTCAAAAGTGAGGAGATGATCGCGATGTGCCTCGCCGATACTCGGACACCATTCAAAGCAATGAACTGATCGTTGACAGCCAGACACAACTGCCATCCACCAAGGTGTTCACCACGTTCGTGATGGTTTGGTTCACTCCTTAACGAAGGTGAAAAGCTACGTCGGGCATCGAGCGCGCAAGAATCGTGGTATGAGACTGCGAACATGGACGTGCGCGCTTGTCGTAGTGGGATTCATTCTCACGCTCATCGCCTCACCTGCGAATGGCACTGCCTCGAAAGGCATCCCTGTGCTGTCGCCGTGCGGTGTCGCGGGCGTTGCTCACTACGACCACGTCGTCGTGATCATGCTCGAAAATGTCGGTTACTCGATCGTCGGATCTTCCGACGCTCCCTACTTCAACCAACTCACAGAGAAGTGCGGGCTCGCAACGAACTACCTTGCGGTCGCACATCCGAGTCTGCCGAATTACGTGGCCTTGACGTCAGGATCGACACAAGGAATCACCGACGACGGTGAGCCCAGTTCGCATCCCCTCGGTATGGCGAGCATCTTTTCCGAACTGGGCTCAAACTGGAGGGCTCAGGTTGAATCGATGCCCTCTGCCTGTGATCGCGTCACGAGTGGACAGTATGCCGCGCGCCACAATCCCGCCGTGTACTACACGGGGATTGTCTCGTCCTGTCGGCGAAACGACCTGCCAATGAGCTTGCCGTTGAACCTCAACGCCGGCTTCACGATGATCGTGCCGAATGTGTGCGATGACATGCACAGTTGTCCCGTGTCCGTTGGCGACGCTTGGCTTCGTCGAATCGTTCCCTCGATTGTGGGAAGTTCGCAGTATCAATCACGATCCCTGGTCCTGTTCATCACGTTCGACGAGAACGACTCGATGGCGTCCAATCAAGTCCCGACCATCGTGATCGCGCCGACGACTCCGCGAGGCGACTGGGTGCACCTGCGATTCGATCACTATTCGCTCTTGCGTACCATCGAGACACTGTTGCACGTAGGACTTCTCGGCCGATCGAAATCGGCGCGATCGATGACCGCGCCGTTTCATCTTTGAGGATTCTGGAAGGCTCGGAACCGGTTCTCTCTCGGGCCATTTTGAGGGCGCGAGGCTCCAGACATCACGCCGACGTAACGTTGCCACTACCGACAACACCAGGAGCGTTTCATGCCGGGCATGAATCCCAACGTCTACAACTTGAGTAACCCGCTGATCGTCTCGCTCTTTCGCCACGCGCTGTTCGTCACTGGACTATTGCGACTCACGGTCATCGCCATGGTGTTGATGTTCGCGCTCGTTCTCTCGCGAAGGATCCTCCAATTCAACCTTTCGACCGACGGTACGAACGAACCCCGTGCGCGTGCCTACCTTCGCTGGGGCTTTGGCCTCATCTGGCTCGTCGACGGCATATTGCAGTTTCAGGTCTCGATGCCCTTGGGTCTGGCCAATAACGTGGTGTCGCCTCTGACGGCGAACACTCCGTCGTGGCTCCACTCGTTGATGAATCACGGCATCTTCGTTTGGAACACCCACCCGATCAACATGGCTGTCGGAGTGGCGTGGTTGCAGGTGGGTCTCGGTCTGGTGCTGCTCGTCTCGAACGGGATGACCGGGCGTATCGCGGGACTGGTCTCTGCGCTCTGGGCCGCCCTGGTCTGGCTCATCGGTAACGGGGCCGGTGGCATTTTCGTGAGCGGGGCCTCGTTCCTCTTCGGCTGGCCGGGCGCGACGGTCTTCTACGCGATCGCGGGTCTTTGGTTGTTCTTAAAACCGGAGACATTCCATCGATGGTTCTCGCTCGTCACGCTTCGAATCATCGCGGTGATCGTGGCCGCGGGGGCTGTTCTGCAGTTGTTGCCTTCGACGGAGTTCTGGCACGGTGGCGACTCCAACGCGTTGACGACGATGACCTCGTACATGACCAAGATCGCGCAGCCTCATTGGTTGGCGTGGCTCCCGCGCAGCGTGGGAAGAATCGCTGGGTCAATTGGCGGGGGATTCAATATCATCGTCGTCCTCTGGCTCGTGATCAGTGCCGGAGGGCTCTGGTTTGCGACGCAGCGCGGCTGGCGTTGGCCCGTGTGGTCGCTCGTGACGGGATGTCTCTTCTTCTGGCTCGCCTCGGAGGATACGTCGCTCTTCG
>Ga0182016_10001701_pt1 | contig 26577 bp, 26 predicted proteins | sample 712S2MmetaG_FD_120491 | JGI IMG/M metagenome (GOLD analysis project Ga0182016, IMG submission 120491) | Permafrost microbial communities from Stordalen Mire, Sweden - 712S2M metaG | ecosystem: Environmental > Terrestrial > Soil > Wetlands > Permafrost | place: Sweden: Stordalen | collected...
GCGCCGGAATTTCAACTGCCGGAATACAAGGGCCTGCCCGTCAACCGCGAAATCAAGTCCGTCACGGACGCGGACGTGGAGCGCGCGCTGGGCCTGCTCGCGCAGCAGCACACGAAATTTGAGACCGCCGCGCGCCCGCTGCAACTGGGCGATGTCGCGGTGGTGAATTACACCGGCACCTGCGACGGCAAGCCGATCACCGAGACCGCGCCGACGGCGAAGGGTTTGACGGAGCAGAAAAATTTCTGGGTGGACATCGCGCCCAACACGTTCATCGCCGGTTTCGCCGACCAGCTCACCGGCGCGGCAGCGGGTGACAAGCGCACGGTCAACGTGGATTTCCCCGCTGATTTTGTGACCAAGGAACTTGCCGGCAAAAAGGGCGTGTTTGAAGTCGATGTCGTCGAGGTGAAGCAGAAAGTTGCGCCGCCGGTTGACGACGCGCTCGCGAAGCAATACGGCGCGGAAAATCTGGAGAAGCTGCGCGAAGGCGTGCGGGTGGATCTGGAAAACGAGTTGAAGTATTCACAGGTCAAGTCGGTCCGCGGCCAGCTCATCAACGCGCTGCTGGCGCAGTCCACTTTTGACCTGCCGGAATCGGCGGTCGCGCACGAGACGAGAAACGTCGTTTACAACATCGTCCAGGAAAACACCAAGCGCGGTGTGGGCCGCGAGCTGATTGAAAAGCAGAAGGACGAGATTTATTCCGCCGCCGCCGGCACCGCCAAGGAGCGCGTGAAGCTGGCGTTTCTGATCCAGCGCATCGCGGAGAAGGAAGCCATCCAGGTTTCGCAAGAAGAAGTGCTACAACGCATCCAGTCGCTGGCCCAGGCGTATCAGATTCCGCCGGACAAGTTCATCAAGGACCTGCAAAAGCGCAATGGCATCAACGAGCTGTTCGACCAGATCGCGCACGAGAAGGTGCTGACGTTCCTCGAAACCAACGCGACGATCACGGAAGTGCCGGCGGCGGCAAAGTGAGCCTGTGGCAGCTTTGTTCGTGGCGCAGGGTTGATTTTGCCGTCAGGCTTGGAAATAACCAAATGGTTACCTCGGCCGGCTGGGCAGCGTCTTAAGTTTGACGAATGCGGTCAAAACCCGCAAAATCGCCGCACCATGAAAGTTTTCAGCTTTGTCCCGGTTTTTTTCCTGGCCGTCCTGACGGCGGGCGCGCAGACGAACCAGCCGGCGGGCGCGCCGCGGGCGATGTCGTTGCAGGACTGCATTGCGGAGGCATTGCAGCACAACCTCGATTTGCAGATACAGCGTTATAATCCGCAGATCTCGCTCTACAACCTGAACGCGAACTACGGTGGTTACGACCCGACCTTCAGCTTTTCCGGCACGCACAATTACAATGACAGCGGCTCGTCGTTTCAAAACGGCCAGCATGTCGCCGGTTCGGAATATAACTCGGATACTTTCAGCTCGGCTTTCAACGGCAGCACGCCGTGGGGCATGACCTATGATTTGGGCGGTAATGTTTCGAGCACCAAGGGCGGCAATATCGGGACCGTCGCCTCGAATTCCGTTTTTATCCCGTTCCAAAATTCCTCCGGCCAGGTCGGCGCGCTCACGCTCACCCAGCCGTTGCTGAAAAATTTTTGGATTGACCAGACCCGGCTGAATGTCCGCGTCGCCAAGAACCGGCTGCAATATTCCGAGCAGGGCGTGCGCCAGCAGGTCATCACTAGCGTCACTGCCGTCGAGAACGCCTACTACGAATTGATTTACGCGCAGGAGAACGTGCAGGTGCAGCAGGAGGCGCTGAATCTTGCCCAGACGCAACTCGACCAGGATCAGCAGCGGGTGCAGATCGGCACGCTGGCGCAACTGGACGTGCAGCAGGACGAGGCGCAAGTCGCCACCAGCAAGGCGAATTTGATTGCGGCGCAGAACACCTTGTCCATTGATGAGAACGCGCTGAAAAATGTGCTGACCGACAATTACGCGCAATGGCATGACACGCTGATCCAGCCGACGGCGACGCTCACCGCGACGATGCAGTTGTTCGACTTGCAGGACAGTTGGAACAAGGGCATGACCGAGCGGCCCGATCTGTTGCAGGCGCGGCTCAACGTTGCGGAACAAGGCATCCAATTGAAATTTTCCTATAACCAGCTTTATCCGTCGCTGGATCTGGTCGGCTCCTACGGTTACAACGGCTCGGGCGGGAATTTCGGCGACACGTTCTACCAGTTCAACCAGGCCAACCAGCCGTTTTGGAGCTATGGCGCGCAGTTCTCCATGCCGTTGAGCAATGTCGGCGCGCGCAACAATTACAAGGCCGGCAAGGTGACGCTGAAGCAATTGCTGTTGGAGTTGAAACAAATGGAGCAAAGCGTGATGGTGGACATTGACAACGCCGTCAAGCAGGCGCAGTCGAGCTATCAAAGCGTGCAGGCCACGCAGCAGGCGCGCGTCTATGCCGAGGCCGCGCTGGACGCGGAACAGAAAAAATATGCCGTCGGCAAAAGCACCACCTTCACCGTGCTGCAACTCCAGAAAAACCTCACCTCGGCGCGCTCGGACGAAATCCGCTCGCTGGCCGATTACAACGAGGCGCTCGCCAACCTGGCCGCCAAGGAAGGCAGCACGCTCGAACGCAACGGCATCAATATCGAGTTGAAGTGATGGCGGGGACGACGCGCTGCGCTGTCCGGAAATCGCAACGCGGTGTTCCTACCAGAAATTCCACGCGTGTTTCCAGACGATCCACGCGCCGAGCAAAAAATTCGTGATCGCGTGCGCCGTCATCGCGTCGCCGAGGCGGTTTTTCCGGATCACCAGCCATTGATACGCCATGCCGCACAATATTCCCGCCAGCCATTCGTTGTGGGAAAATCCGAAAACGATTGCCGTCGCGAAAAATGGAAACGGCAGAAATTGATTCAGCGGCACGGCGAGAAAATTCTGGTTCGCAAGGTAGCGATATAAAAAAGATCGGTAAAAAACCTCCTCCAGCGGCGGGACGACAAAAGTCATCCCCAAAACGTGAACCGCGATGAAAAACCAGGCGAGCGTGGAGCCGCCGCCAAACACATCGTTGGGATTTCCCGTCGCCCCGCCTTTCATCAGGTGCGGATAAATCGGATCCAGCCCGACCCAGACGGCAAAAATGCCAACACCGACAAGAACCGCCTCCCAACTGAACGCCCAGCGCATTTCCGAAACGAACGGGCGCATCTCCCACACCAGCCACGCGCCGGCGAGCGTTTTGGCGAGGTAAAACCAATAGGCCGAGGCCGCGCCGAATTTTCCCTGGCACGCGGTGAGCGCGAGAAAAACCAGAAACGGCACGACCCGCGCCATCGCCGGCGAGCGGGCGAAAATTTGTTTTGGAAACTGCACGCGCCGAAGTTGCCGGTTTTACGGCTCGCCGACAACCAGCGTTTTTGTGTGGCCGCCTCCGGCCAGCGTGACGGAATCGGGCGAAATTGCCGTCACGCGCATTCCGTCCACCAAACTGCCGACAAAGACGGCCTTGCTGCCGATGATCGCCGACGGATGCGCCGCGTCATAAGCGATGCCCTGAAGCCGCAGCGGTTTGGAAACCGGTACAGTGGCGACGACGGGACTGATTGTTGCCGCTGGCGGGACAGGCGAATTTGTTATGGTCGCTGTAACTGCTGGCTGGTTCGTGACCAGCGGAATGGCTGCGACGACTTGTGGTTTCGGCTCGATCACCGGCGCGACCGCAAGCTGTTCCGCCGGAATTTTTTTGCCGGCAGGTTTGACCATCGCCAGTCCGATCAAAACAAAAGCGGTGACGATTAAAAAAACAATTACAACCGGCAAAGTCCAATTAAAATCGCGCTCCTTCGGATTTGTTTCCACCGGGCGCAGCGGCGACAATCCAGACGGTTCGTCTTTCCGCTGCGATTCCTTGGCGCGTTTGAGCGCGTCGTTGATGAGGCTCATGCGCGGATGTCTCCTTCCAGTTCGCGGATGGCGCGGCCCACCATTGAGTAGCTGATGAGCTGGCTGCGCTTCACAAAACTCGCGAGCAACGCCTTGTCGCAAACGGCATTCACCAACCGCGGGATGCCGCCGCTGTAATTGAAAATGCGCCAGAGGGCCGGCAGCGAAAACTTCGGGCCGGCATGCGCCCCGGAAACCTGGAGCCGGTGCCGGATATATTGCGCGACCTCGGCGCGCGTGAGCGGCGCGAGATGAAACCGCACCGTGATGCGCTGGCGCAGTTGCTTCAAGCGCGGGCTGTTCAGCCGGTCGCGCAGCTCCGGCTGGCCGAGCAAAACGATTTGCAGCAGCTTGCGGTCATCCATCTCGATGTTCGAGAGCAGGCGGACCTGTTCGAGCAGTTCCTCGGTCAGGTTTTGCGCCTCGTCAATGATGAGCACCGTCTCGCGACCGGCTTCAATCTGGTTGAGCAAAAATCCAGAAATGGCCGAAACCGTTTCCAGCCGGTCCCTGCCCTGCACGTCCAGGCCGAACTCCATCGCGATAGCCTTCATCATCTCGTCCGGGTTCAACACCGGATTCAGGATCAGCGCCGTCGAAAAATTGGAATCCAACTGCTCAAGGAGCGCACGGCACAGCGTCGTCTTGCCCGCGCCGACCTCGCCGGTGAGCTGCACGAAACCTTTGCGTTCACGAATGCCGTAGAGCAGGTGGTTGAACGCCTCGCGGTGCTTGGAGCTGTGGAAAAGAAAGCGCGGGTTCGGCGTGATGTCGAACGGCGCGCGGGTCAATCCAAAAAATTCCAAATACACGAGTGACTTGAAGCAAAAATCCGGCCAAGCGGTAAAAACGGGCCGGCGACCGCCTAAACCCATCGCCGGTGTCGTTTTAAGCTGCAATCAAATTCGTTTGAGACAGGACGGGACTATGAATTGGACACCGCCAAAATTTTGCACGTCGATTTGACCAGAGCTTCCGCCTCCGCCGGCGTGCCGATGGTAATGCGCAGATAATCGGAAACTTCCGGCGAACTGAACCAGCGGACGAGAATTTTTTGGTCGCGCAATTTCAGCAACCAGCCCTTGGCCGGAAATTTCGGCGGCTTTGCCAGGATGAAATTCGTCTGGCTCGACAAGACACCGAAGCCGAGGTTCGACAGTTCGCGTGAAAGCCACTCGCGCGTCGCGATAATTGTTTTGAAATTTGCGCGATAAAATTTCAAATCGTCCAGCGTCGCGGCGGCGGCGATCTGGCCGAGGCCGTTGACATTGTAGCTGTCACGGATTTTGTCCAGCGCCGCGATGAGTTCGGAATGACCGACAAAATAGCCGACGCGCTGGAAACACAGTGAATACGCCTTGGAAAACGTCCGGGCCACGAGGACGTGCGGAAACTTCAACGCCAGCTTCAGCGCGTTTTCCTCGGCGAAATCCACATACGCCTCGTCGAGGATCACCACGCCCTGCTGCGCGCGGCAAAGTTTTTCCAGTTCCGCCGTTTTGTAACCGCGCCCGCTCGGCGCATTTGGCGTCGTCACGAACGTCAGGGCCGCGTCAAAACTCCATTGCTTGCCGCGCTTCAATTCCGCCACGCCCGGCATGGAAAAATCCGAATTCAATGCGACGGCATTTTTCGCCGCGCCATGAATGTCCGCCAGCACCGGATACAGCGAATAGCTCGGCGTGAAATATTGCACCGTAGCCTTGGAGCGGTCAGCCAGTCTGCCGAAGATAGCGTTCGATCCTTTGCCTGGCTCCACAAATGCCCGCACCGCCAGCGCCAGCACTTCATCCGAGCCGTTGCCGACGAGGATGTTTTCCGCCGCGCAGCCGTGCAGCTTTGCCAGCTTTTCGCGCACCACCTGCGCCGTGGGATTGGGATACAGCCGCAATCGCCCGTCCACCGCGGCCCGGACCGCCGCCAGCACGCGCGGCGACGGCGGATACGGATTCTCATTTGTGTTGAGCTTGATCAACCCTTTGATCTTCGGCTGCTCGCCCGGCACATAGGCGTGCATGTCGCGGACGAGCGGGCGGATTAAATTTTTTGGTGATTTCATTTTATTCGCACTTCCGCGCTTTTCCCGTGCGCACCGAGGCCTTCGAGTTCCGCAAATTTCTTCACCGACTTCAGCGCCTTCTTCAGCGACGCGCGGTTGTATTCCACCACGCTCGTGCGGCGCTGGAATTGATCCACCGTCAAGCCGGCAAACGAGGCGCCCGCGCCATCCGTCGGCAGCACATGGCTCGGCCCGGCGACGTAATCGCCCAGCACCGTCGGCGACCAGTTGCCGAGGAAAATCGCGCCCGCCGTCACGATGCCGCCGCTCACGCGCCGCGCGTCGCGCGTGATGACCTCGCAATGCTCCGGCGCAATCTGGTTCGCCAGCGCCACGGCGTCGGCAACGCCGGCCACTTGAATCAGCCAGACATTTCGATCCAACACGCGCCTGATCAAATCGCGGCGCGGCAATTTGGGCAACTGCTTGGAAATTCCCTTTCCCACCAAGGATAAAATTTTTGCCGAGGTCGTCACGAGCCAGACGCGCTCGTGGCCGGAGCCATGTTCGGCCTGCGCCAACATGTCGGACGCGGCGAATTTCGGATTCGCCGTGTCGTCGGCCAGCACGAGCAAATCGCTCGGCCCGGCCAGCAGGTCAATCGCCAGGCGCCCGACGAGCAGGCGCTTGGCCATGCTGACGTAGGCATTGCCGGGGCCGAAAATTTTCTGCACGCGGCGAATCGTCTTGGTGCCATAGGCCAGCGCGGCAATCGCCTGCGCACCGCCGACGCGGTAAATCTCCGTCGCGCCCGCCGCCCGCGCCGCGAAGAGAATCGCCGCATTGATGGAACCGTCCTTGCCGCACGGCGTGGTGACGACGATTTCCTTGCAGCCGGCGACTTTCGCCAGCGTGATGGTCATAAGCGCGGTGGAAACAAGCGGCGCGGTGCCGCCGGGAACATAAACGCCGACGCGCGTGAACGGATCAAACTTCTCGCCGACGCTCGCGCCGTGGGAATTTTTCGCCTGCCAGCCTTTGCGCAAAGATTTTTTGGCGAACAACACGATGTTTTTTTCCGCCTCGGCCACCGCCGCGCGCAGCGATTCGTCGGCCTTGATGGACGCCGCGAGCAATTCCGCCTGCGTCACGGCAAGCTGGTCAGCGGCGAGCTTCGCACCGTCGAATTTTTCCGTGAACTCCAGCACCGCGTCGTCGCCGCGCACGAAAACCTCGTGCAAAATCGCCTTGGTGCGCGACTCAATTTCAGCGTCGAACAAACTGGATTCGGCAGACACCTCGCGGAGCCGGTCGGAAAAATCTTTGTCGGTGTGGCGGACAATTTTCATGCGCGCAGGCTAACGGATGAAGAATTGAAAGTCAAAACGCGCAGGACCAAAGGCCGGCCAGAAAAATCTGGCGTCCGGCCTATTTCCGCCGATGCCACGCCAAAAGCCCGGCTAGGCCCGCGATGGTGAGCAGCGAGCCAGTTGCCGGCTCGGGAACCACGCTGCTGATCCACGGCAGGGCCGCCGGGACAAGCCCGGCTCCGCTGAGATTGCCATAGACGGAAGTTGCCGTGCCGCCGCCCTTGACGGCTTCAAATGAAATCACGCCCGCCAGATAGGTTTCTGAATCCATCGTAATAAACACGCCGCCGCCGCTGTCGCCGGGTGCCACGCAACCTTCGAGCGGCAGCGGCGTGGCGTCGCCCCAGACATTGTTCGCGGTCGTGTGTGGGTTGTCAAAATCGCTGCCGATCAGCAAAGGATTTTGGAAGTTGCCATCAATGACGTTTTGAAACGCCCGCTTCTGGTTGCCAAGCGACGTCTGGTAGCCCGTCAATCCGGTTCCCGTAAAGCCATAACCGACCCAGGTGGCGACCTGCCCAAATTCCGCCGAACCGGAATAAAGCATCACCGGTGTGACGCTGGTGACCGGCGTGCTGAGATGCACCAGGCCAAAATCATTTCCGCTGAGTGAATTGCCGTTCCAGGCCGGATCCGTGAAGAGTCCGTCGGAGGAATAGGAAGTTCCGTCAACGGTGAAAGTCCCCGAACTGGCAATATTCACCAGATGGGCGGCCGTCAGCACCCAGTCCGGCGCGATCAGCGTTCCGCATCCGGTGATACCGCCATTGCCGACAAATGTTCCGACCGCCGCGTAGGCAAGGCTGGCGGCGAGATCGGTATAGCTGCTGTCCGGCACCTCATCGCGAATCGTAGAGCCACGGGATGAAATCGGACTAATCGCCGTCGAAATTAGAAGACTACCAAGCACAACAAATTTACTTTTAGTAAACGTCATGCCGACATTGCCGCATGAGCGACGCCACCGGTCAAGGGTAAATTTTTTGGCTTTCGTTCTGACGCCGGAGCTTTGATATTCATCCGATGCGAAATCCAATCATCGCCGCGCTTGATATGCCGACGGCCGAACTGGCCCTGAAACTCGCCGAGCAAATTGCCCCGGCGGTTGGGGCATTCAAGATCGGCAGCGAACTGTTCACCGCCGCCGGGCCGGATATCGTGAAAAAAATCCGCGCGACCGGCGCGAGCGTGTTCCTCGATTTGAAATTCCACGACATCCCGAACACCGTCGCCAAGTCGGTGATGGCCGCCGTGCAACTGGATGTGCAGATGCTCACCGTCCACACCAGCGGCGGCTTTGAGATGCTCAAGGCGGCCGAGCAGGCGGCCGAGGAAGCCGCATGGAAATTGGGCCGCATCCCGCCGCTGGTTCTGGGCGTGACCGTGCTGACGAGCCTCGATACCGCCGCGCTGCGCGAAATCGGCCTCGACGTGAATGTGGAATATCAAGTTCGCCGGCTGGCAACCGTTGCCACGAAAGCCGGTTTGCGCGGCCTGGTTTGTTCGCCGCAGGAAGTGGTGAAACTTCGCCAATCCATTCCGCCGGCGATGCAACTGGTCACGCCCGGCATCCGCACCGGCGCGGAAAAGGCCGACGACCAGAAGCGCACGCTCACGCCACGCGAGGCAATTCAGGCCGGTGCAAACTGGCTCGTGATCGGCCGGCCGATTTACGCGGCGGAAAACCCGCGCGCGGCGGCGGAGAAAATTTTGGAATCGCTCGCCTGACCACGCAGGAACATGCATCCACCGGTCTGCGCCCGGTCGTTTAATCGTTGAATCGCCGGATGGTTTCAATCATCTTCGAGGCTCGGCGATTTAACCAAATCATCCTTTGAAAAAGAAACAGCCCACCTCCGTCGTCACCGGGGCCGCCGGTTTTCTCGGCTCGCACCTCACCGACCTGCTGCTGGCGCGCGGCCACAAGGTCATCGGCCTCGACAATTTTGTCACCGGCAGTGTGGATAATATCGTCCACCTCGGCGGCAATCCGAATTTCAAGTTCATCCAGCAGGACGTCACCGAATTTATTTTCCTCGACGGGCCCGTGGATTACGTCTGGCACTTCGCGTCGCCCGCCAGCCCGATTGATTATTTGCAAATTCCGATTCAGACTATGAAGGTCGGCTCGCTCGGCACGCACAAGGCGCTCGGTCTCGCGAAAAACAAAAACGCCCGCTTCCTCGTCGCCTCAACCTCAGAGATTTACGGCGACCCGCTCATCCATCCGCAGCCTGAAGAATACTGGGGCAACGTCAACACCATCGGCCCGCGCGGCTGTTACGACGAGGCCAAGCGTTTCGCCGAGGCGCTGACGATGGCCTATCATCGCGAGCACAAGGTCGAGACGCGCATCGTCCGCATCTTCAACACCTACGGCCCCCGGATGCGCTTGAACGACGGGCGCGTGGTGCCGGCGTTCATCAGCCAAGCGCTCACCAACAAGCCCATCACAGTGTTCGGCCAGGGCACGCAGACGCGCAGTTTTTGTTATGTCTCGGATTTGATCGAAGGCATCTACCGGCTGATGATGAGCGATTACGATTTGCCGGTGAACATCGGCAACCCGACGGAAATGACGATGCTGCAATTCGCCGATACCATCATCCGCGCTACCAATTCCAGGAGCAAAATTGTCCACAAACCGCTGCCGCAGGACGATCCGAAGCAGCGCAAGCCGGACATCACCAAGGCCAAAAAAATCCTGAAGTGGGAACCCCAGTTGCCGCTCGCCGAAGGCATGAAAAAAACCATCGCCTACTTCAAACGGAAAGTTTGAAGGGATTTGTGATATACGATTTACGCGGCCTTAAATTTGCGGCATCGTCAATCGCAGATCGGAAATCCGGCCAATGATCTTTAGCGCCCGACAATTTGAATTCGTTTTCCCGCGCCCGGCGCTGGTCATGGGCGTGGTCAACGTCACGCCGGATTCGTTTTCCGACGGCGGAAAATTTCTGGACGCGGATGCCGCCGTCGCGCACGCGCTGAAGCTGGTGGCGCAAGGCGCGGACATCCTGGACATTGGCGGCGAATCCACGCGGCCCGGCGCCGAACCGGTGGGCGAGGCGGAGGAATTGCGCCGCGTGGCGCCGGTCATCGAACAACTCACGGCGCGGGTCAAAGTTCCGGTTTCGATTGACACGACCAAGCCGGCGGTGGCGCGGGCCGCGCTTGCGGCGGGCGCAAGCATCGTCAACGACGTCTCGGCAAACCGCGATCACACGGCGCTGTGGAAAGCGGTGGCGGATTTTCAGGCCGGCTACATCGCAATGCACGCGCAGGGCGGGCCGGCGACGATGCAGGTTAATCCGGTTTATGAGGACGTGGTCCGTGAAGTCGGTGAGTTTTTCCAGGAGCAACTGGCCAGCCTGCTGAACCTCGCCGGCATCGCGCCCGAACAGGTGGTGCTGGACGTGGGCATCGGTTTCGGCAAGACGCCGGAGCACAATTTGGAGTTGCTCGCGAACCTGCGGAGTTTTACAAAGTTGCAGCGGCCGCTGCTGCTGGGGGTTTCCCGCAAGTCGTTCATCGGAAAATTGCTGGGCGCGGACGCGAATGAACGCTTGCCCGCGTCGCTCGCCTGCGCGATTCTGGCGGTGGAATCCGGCGTGCAGATCATCCGCACGCACGACGTGGCGGAAACCGTGCAGGCGGTGCGGATGACGGAAGCGCTGCTGGAGCGTAGAAAAAATCATCATGGCTGAAGCGGATAAAATCTGGTTTTTCATTGCCAACGGCTGGCGGCACCTGCTGGAAATCTTCATTCTGGCCGTGTTGATTTATTACGCCTTCCGGTTCGTCCGCGGCACGCGCGGCTGGCCGGTGGTCATCGGCTTTGTCGTCGTGTTGTTGACGCTGGCGTTGCTGACGACGGTCCTGGATTTGAAGGTGCTGCGCTGGATGCTCGGCAGCGCGTCGGTGTTCATAGCGGTCGGCGCGCTGGTGATTTTCCAGCCGGAACTCCGCCGGATGCTCGGCGAGCTCGGCAACCTGCCGATCTTCGCCAGCACGAGCGAACAGCGCGAAGCCATCGAGGTCGTCATCCAGACCGTCGAGCGGCTCGCGGACGTGAAAATCGGCGCACTCATCGCCATCGAGCAGTCCATCCTGCTGCAGGAAGCGGTCGAGGCCGGCATCAAGGTAGATTGCGACGCGACGCCGGAAATGCTCGAGACAATTTTCTTCCCGAACAACGCGATCCACGACGGTGGCGTGATTTTGAAAGGCGACCGCATCGCCTACGCCGCGTGCATTTTTCCACTGACACAACGGCAGGATTTGAACAAGTCGCTCGGCACGCGCCACCGCGCGGCCATCGGCCTGAGCGAGGAGACCGACGCCGTAATCGTCGTGGTGTCCGAGGAGAACGGCATGGTTTCCTACGCCTACAAGGGCCAGCTCGTGCGCGGGGTGACGCTGGAGGAACTGCGCGCGTTCCTGACCTCGGTGATTTTGCGCCCGGCCAAATCGCACGGCCTCGTCAAGTGGCTGCGCTCGCAACTGGGCGAACGTCACCGTGCCGACGGCCCGGCGGTCATCACCAAACACGAACCGCGCCCGGCGGCAAAGAAATGAATAATTTAAGATCAAAAATTAAACATGCCACGGAGGCTTGCGGCGCGCGGCATCCGCATTTTTCATTTTTCATTTTTCATTTTTAATTCAACCCATGCGCGACCTGTTATTCAAAGACTTTGGCTGGAAATTGTTTTCGCTGCTGCTCGCGGCGGGGATCTGGCTGACCGTCCACCGGATTCTGCTGGAGTCGCCCGAGCCGGCGACGCCCGGCGGCACCAGTTCGCTGACCTACGGCAACCTGCCGGTCCTGATCGTTGCGGCGGCGGCGGATGTGCATCTTTACCGCGTCGCGCCCAATATGGTTTCCATCACCGTCCGCGGCTCGCCCGACGCCATCGCGGTGTTGCAGGCGAACCAGATCCGCGCGACCGTGGACCTGACCGACGTCGAATCCGCCGGAGAACTGAAGCGACGCGTGGACGTTTCGGTGCCGTCGGGCATTACGCTCGTCAGCATTGACCCGCCCAAAGTCGGCATCATCATCCCGCCCTCACCAGCCAAAAACCAATGACCGCACCCCACAAAATCTTCGGCACGGACGGCGTCCGTGGCACGGCGAACATCGAACCCGTCACGGCGGAAACCGCCTTGAAACTCGGCCGCGCGGCGGCGCACGTTTTCAAAAACCTCGAGCGCCAGTCACGCGGACGCGGCAAGCACAAGATCGTCATTGGCAAAGACACGCGGCTTTCCGGTTACATGCTCGAAAACGCGATCTCGTCCGGCATCCTTTCGATGGGCGTGGACGTGCTGTTCATCGGGCCGCTGCCGACGCCGGGCGTCGCCTATGTCACGCGTAGTTTGCGCGCCGATGCCGGCATCGTCATCACCGCCTCGCACAATCCTTACACCGACAACGGCATCAAGTTTTTCCGCGCCGACGGCTACAAGCTCGACGACAAGATTGAAGGCGAGATCGAAAACCTGGTGTTCACCGGCGAAATCGAGAAAGTCCGTTCGAGTTCCGACCAAATCGGCAAGGCCGTACGCATTGACGATGCGCTGGGCCGCTACATCGAATTTGCCAAATCGTCCTTTCCAAAAGGCCTGACGCTGGAGGGCGTGAAAATCGTTTTGGACTGCGGCCACGGCGCGGCTTACAAGGCGTCGCCGTGTGTGCTGCGCGAACTGGGCGCGGAAGTCATCGTCTATGGTAATGCGCCCGACGGCAAAAACATCAATGCCAACTGTGGTTCCATGCACCCGGAGGTGATGTGCAAACAAGTCGTCGAACACGGCGCACAGATCGGCATCGCGCACGACGGCGACGCCGACCGCGTGTTGCTCTGCGACGAAAAGGGCAACCTGATTGACGGCGACGACATCATGGCCATCGCCGCGCTGGAAATGCTCGCGGGGAAAACCCTCGCCAAAAACACGCTGGTCAGCACCGTGATGAGCAATGCCGGGCTGGAGGCCGCCATCAAGGAGGCCGGCGGCAAAATGCTCCGCACCGCCGTCGGCGACAAGAACGTGATTGATGAAATGCTGCGCGAAGGTTTCAACTTCGGCGGCGAGCAGAGCGGGCATCTGATTTTCCGCGACTACGGCACGACCGGCGACGGCTTGGTCGCGGCACTGCAAATTCTCCGCATTCTCAAGACAAAACAAACGCCGCTTTCAAAACTGGCGCAATGCTGGACGCGGTTTCCGCAGCTCGTGACCAACGTGAAGGTGCGCGAGAAGAAACCGTTCGAGCAACTGGACGGCGTAAACCAGCTCGTGGCCGAGGCGGAAAAGGATTTGTCCGCGCAAGGCGGACGCCTGCTGCTGCGGTATTCCGGCACGGAACCAAAGGTGCGCCTGCTCGTGGAAGGCCGTGACGCAAAATCACTGGAAACGTGGTCTCATAAAATCTGCGGTGCGATTCAGAAGCAGATTGGCGCGTAAAAAAATTTCGCCGCAAAAACGAAATGCCGGCCTGAAAATTTTCAGGCCGGCGACGAAACTAAACTGACCGCGCGCTTCAGAAACCCACGGACGAGCGCGTGCCTTGCTTGGTGATTTCCTTCTCGCCTTCCCAAACGGCCAGGCCGGTCTTGGGATCGGTCAGCGAGAGCTGGAAGCTGTAAGTGGACTGGCTGGTGTTGCCGGCCTTGACGGCGAGCTGGATTATTTTGCCGGACAGCGTGAAGTCCGGGGTCCGGGTGTTTTTTACGTCGGACTTGAAATCATTCTCCTGCTGCAATCCCTGGGCCATCGGGTCTTCGGCGGTGCCGCCCAAGCCCATCGTGGTGGTGGTCACCGCCTTGCCGCTTTGCAGCAGGGCGACGCGGATTTTCTTGGTGAGCAGATCAATGTCAATCTGCTGGCCGGTGTTGTTGACGATGCGGCTGATGGCCAGGACGGCAGGCGGATTGGCCACGCGGCCGAGCGCACCCGAGGCGAGCAACTCGCCCGTCATCGCGTCGGCGGCCTGCATGTAATCCTGAATGTTGATCTGGCCGATGGTGACGACGCTTTGATTGCCACCGGTCTGGACATAATGGGCATTGGTTGCGCAGCCGGCACCGATCAGCGAAACGGCTGCTGCCAAACTGGGCAAAAGAATTTTATTTTTCATGGAATTTTTTGTTTAGAGACAACGGTTAGTTTGCGATGAACTTGACGCGGAAATCCCGGCATTCGGCGGTCGGTGCCATGCTGGAAATGAACTTGTCCTCGCCGCCTTGAATCTGGTCGGGAACCTCGACGGGCGCGAGCGTGGTGATCTGCATGCCGCTGGCGTCAAACCACTCAAAATGATAATTAAATTGCTGCGGTGAGCGGGTGTTATTCAGCAACTCAATCTGCACTTTCAGAAATCCGCCGGGCGTCATGTCCGAATTGACACCGACGATGGAAACCCGGTTGGCCAGCTTCTTGTCGGTGACGGCGCGCTGGTCGGACACCATCTGGCGCTGGCCGGTTTTCTGCGTGTTCTCGACTGAGTTCACCGACGTTTTGCAGCCCGAAACGACCAGCAACAGCGCCCCGGTGAGTGTGAGGAAAAATCCGGTTTTCATTTTAGTTTCATTTGCGTCACCAGCAGCGGGCTGGTGGCATTGATGGATTTGACGTAAATCAGGTTAATGGTGCCGTCACCGATTGTCACTTGGATAGTTTGACGCTGGTCGGGCGTTTTTAATTCAATTTTTCTGTCCGGCGGCGTCGGGAAATGGCAGACCTGAAACTGCTTCGGCAGCGTCGTCCAGGTGCGTTCGTCGGCAATGTTGACGGCGGCCTGATAAATGGCGGTGCCGATTTGCGTGAACAGCCCGGCGATGTCGTTTTGCTGCCCGACCGCCTGGTTCGCGGCGTAGGCGGCCACGCCCTTGACGACGGTGGCCGCGATGGTCTTGGTGATCACGATCGGCATCTCATTTTTGAAATCGAGACCGATGACGCTGTCCATGTCTGAAACCAGCGACGTGTTCAATGTTTTGCCGTCCTCAGCCACCGTCAGGCTCGGAACAAAATTCCCCTGCGGTTCGAGCTTGGGAAATGCCGCGCCGATATAGGAAACTTTCGTGACGATGATGGGAATGCTGATGCGCGTCTGGCCGCGCACCGGCGCACAGCCAGTTTCAAAAATCACAAAGGTCGTCGGCGACAGCGGCCGACCGTTGATCACGCCATCCACCATGGCCAAATCTTCTTTGACATAGGGATTGTCCGGGGCCATTTCCGTGACGCGCTCGAAGGATTTGCGCGCGCGTTCCAAATCCGAATTATCGCCGGCGTCGGTCATGAAGAACAAGCCGTCAAGATAAACGGTGAACGGATTGACGTAGGCCGCGTAAGGTTTGAGACTGTTAAGATTGGTGGTGGTGTTCTGGATTTGCGCTTGGAGTCCCGGATCGTTTTGCGCCTTTTGAATCGCCGCGCTGTCCTTGTTTTTGGCGGCTTCGTCCTGGATTTTTTCGATGCGCTTCTGGTTGTCCGCCACGGCGTCCTGCTGGCGCTGGTAGGCGCGGATGAGTTCCGGCCGGGCCTTGTCAGGCTCGCCCAGCGCGAGATAATTCAACGCCCGGTAAGTGTTCAGCATGATGCCGTCGTAGGCGCGGCCTTCGTAATCCAGTTCGGCCTGGTTGGACAGCAACGCGCCGGTTTCCTGGCCGAGCCGCACCCTGGCCTTCTGCGCGTAGTCGTCCATTTTTCCCTGCGCGGTGTCAAAGGCTTTGTTGCTGTCCTCGTATTGGTCGTTCGCGCGCAACACCGCGCCCTGCTCCAGACGCCAGATGATCGCGTCCTTGTTGTTGGCATTTTTGTCGGCCGTCTTGGTGGCCTCGGCCACGGCGTTCGTCAGATTGCCCTGCTGCCAGTATTGGATGACTTTGTTTTGCTCCTGATAAGTCTTGCAGCCGGTCGCGAGCAGGCCGGCCACCGCCGCCAGCAGCAGCGTTTGAACGCAGGGCTTGAATCCAGCGAGTGTTTTCAATGGAAAAACGATTTACGGCTGGGCCGGCTTGCGCAGAATCGCGCCCTTGTCAATGCCTTGGTCATCCAAAATTTCCGCCTGCGAAGTCTTGGGATTGACCTGCGTGATTTTCACCGTGCCAACTTTCACTTCTTCGCGGCCCAGCGATTCCTTCGTGTCCGGGTCAATCAATTCCTGGCCGAGCGCGAACGCATTGAACGTGTCGCCCACAGCCACGCCGCCGCCCTCGCCGCGATTGAGGGTGACCTGGTTGTCGCGCCGGATGAGAACCTTGACGGGGAAAATCACGTCCGCAAAATGGTTGGCGATCTTCTGCGCCAGGTCGCGCGCCACGGCCACCATCATTTCGTCGGTCAAGTTGCCGTCCTTCGTCGAGTAGTCGCGGTTTTCGGAAATGTCCTTAAACGCGTCGTTGCCGGTTTGCAGGTTCGCCGACTCGATCAACTTGCCGGTGCTCGAGTCATAAAGTTTTCCCACCACCGACACGCGAAAAACGCGCTTGGTAGCGCTGCGGCCCGTGCCGGCAAACGTGGCCGTCTCGACGTAATCCTGAAAATCGTCCACCGTCGTCACGAGCAGAAAAGTCGCGCCGGTCAGCCTGCCGGCCTTGGCGGCGGTCTTAGCGTCCACGTTGCCGGACGCGCCGAGATCCTGCTCCTTGAGGATGTCGTTCAAATCGCTGCGGCCGACAACATCAAACTTCCGCGTCACGTTGATGCGGTCAATCAACTGGCTGTTGAGCGACTCGATGATGCGGCCCATCTCCAGTTTTTTGTCCGGCTTGACCGAGGCGTCCAGTGATGGCGTCGCCTTGATGGACGAGACGGCGATGGTGGCCTTGCCGTCCTGCGCGGACGCCAGCGCCGGCAGCAACGCTGCGGCGAGCAGGCTCAAACAAATTTTCCGGAAAGAATTATTTTTCATGTCAGTTCCTCGAAGCGGTTCGATTTAATAAAGGCTTTTGTTGATGTGAACGTTTTCCTTTGTGTCCACGCGGTAATGGCTTTCGCTGTAAAATCTCGCGAGGCCGTTGATTTTTGCGGCCTCGGCGTCGGTCAACTTGCGCCGGTTATCCAGAGTGGCCAAAAACGCCGTCGTGTCCGCCCAGCGCGCGTAACCGGCCTCGCTCATCTGCAAGGCCACGCGTAGCGTTTGTCCATCGTAAATGTTCACCGTGCGTTCCCAAGGTTCAAAACCTTCACGCGACAGACGCAATTTGTGGATGCCAGGATACGCCTGAAATGCGCCCGGCGCGGAGCCGATGGCGATGCCGTCCAATTCCACCGTCACATCCAGCGGTTGCACGGCCGCCGGCGGATTCGTCGCAATCAATTTGCCGTCGCCGGAAACGCTGACCGCCGGAATCAAAATCGGCTGCTGGCGCGGATCCGTCATCGAGCAGGCGAGGTTGAAGCCGACCATTCTGTCCTTTGCCACGGCCGTCGGCAGCGAGCCGGCGCTTTGCACGATGGTGATCGCCAACTGACCCGCCGCGTCGTCGAGCAGTTCGTTGATCACGTCGGTGTTGTCCACCTGCAAACTGCCGCTCTGCCGGACGGTCTTCGACGCCAGAACCGTGTCGCCCTTGATCGCGCCACCCGCGCCCGCCTCGACGATTTTGTAGCCGACGCGCAGGTTGTGCAGGACGTTGATGGTGGAAATGCCGTCCGCGTTGTAGGTTCGTTTTTCCGTGCCGTAACTCGTGATGACCGGGATTAAAATAAAATCCGCCCCGAGGCTTTGCGCCAGCCGGAGCGCGGAAGAATTGTCGCTCAACGCCTGATCCAACTTCGTCGTCTCCGGCGTGACGGCGACCTGCGCCGAGTCCGACTGCGCCACATCCAACGCCGCCGAACCGTGGCCGGACGAACTCCCGGCCCGGTTTTGCGTTGCGGCAATCTGCGCCGAATCGTTCCGGGCCAGATCCAGTGCCGCCGTGTTGGATTGTTCGTTCATGCCGGCAGTGGCATTGATGGCCGTTTGTTGCGCCGCATCCAGCCTGCCCGAAGCCGACGCGGCGGAATTTTGGGCGGAAGCGGCATTGGCGCTCGCGTTCACGGCGCTCTGCGAGGAGACCGCAATGCCCGCCAAATCGTAAGATTTCAGCGCGTTGACCGTCACGCTGCGGCTGATGACCGAATAACCTTCACCGGCGATGCGGCTGCTCAACAAATCCTCCAGCACGGCCACCTTGTCGTTGAACTGCGCGCCGGCGTGGTTCTCGACGATGATGGCGACCTTGCGGAGCGGAACCGCGTTGGTGTCGGCGGCAAACAAATTTCCGGCGGTCAACAAACCGGCGGCTAAAAACAATGAGGAAAACAGGCGCATAAAAACTTTCTCGGTTGAATTGAAATTACTTGGCCGGCTCGTTTGTTGTGGTCATTGCAGCGTCAGGCACAACGACCGCCGCATTCGTCATCGGCGGCGGAGCGGGATTTCCCGTCGGAGCCGGCATGTGGGCCGGGCGGCCATATTGATCCACCAAAACATCGTAAGGCACCTGGATGGTGCGGCCGTCGCTCGTGGTTTCCGTCCGCCAGTAGCGCACCATGTGATACTGCGGATCAAACGTGTTGGCGAAACCGTGCGTCGTGCCTTGCACCACGCCCACGCCGAAGCCCGCCGCGTTCCCCGCCACCGTGCCCACGCCCGCGCCCACGGCCTTGCCCGCCGTCGGTCCCGGTTGATACGGGCTGCCCGCGCCGTAATCGGAGCGGCAACCGGTGACGGACAAGAGCATTACCAAACTCGTGAGAGTTCCGGCGATGATGGTCGTTTTCATGTTGTGCCTCTTAATTTGTCGAGTTGTCCTAGTTTTGGGGCAACCCAACCCGCCGTTCAAGCAAATTATCCGATGAAAAACCGCCCGCCGGTTCACGACGGACGGCGTGTTAGGGCCGGATTATTTATTGTCGTATTGCAATGCAAGCTTCAGTTCCGCAATGGCCGCGTCACATTCCTTCAAAGCCGACTCGCGGTGTCCGCCAAAATCGTGGTCCGCCTTCTCCAGGTCCACCTTTGCCTTTTCCAGCGCGTGGATGGCGTTGCGGATGGCCGGATGCCGTTCGTGAGGTGGGGGTGGCGTGGCCGGGGTTTGGGTGGCCGGAGGTGGCGTGGTGCTTTGCGCCAAGGCCGTGGTGTTGGTGTAAATCGCCGCTCCGGTCAGGGTCAGCAGGGTTGCAATCAGTGTTATTTTCCGTTTCATAATGTTGTTTGGTTGTTTTGCGGGCAATCTGCCCACGGTTCCATAGACGCTGGAAATTGAAAAAGATTCAAAAAATCTGCACTTCAAATTCCCGGCGAAACCGGCAGAATGACCCCGTGATTGCAAAACGTGTCATTCCCTGCCTCGACGTCCACGACGGCCAGGTCACGCGCGGCGTCCAGTTTGGCGTGGCCGAAAAGGGCGGCCTGCGCAACGTCGGCGACCCCGTGGAACTCGCACTGCGCTACAACGAGCAGGGCGCGGACGAAATGGTTTTCTTCGACATCACCGCCACCGCGCATGGACGCGGCACGATGGTCGAGGTGATTGAGCGCGCCGCCGACCAATGCTTTATGCCGCTCACCGTCGGCGGCGGCATCAAATCCGTGGACGACATGTTCACGATGCTGCGCGCTGGCGCGGACAAAATTTCCATCAACTCCAGCGCCATCGCCAATCCCGAACTCATCCGGCAAGGCGCGGAAAAATTCGGCAGCCAGTGCATCGTTGTCTCGATTGACTGCAAAAGGATTAGTGGCACAGGCGTCCCGCCTGTGAGTTTCAGTTCGGCTCGCACGGGCGGGATGCCCGAGCCACAAGACCAATGGCGCGTGTTCTCGCATGGCGGCCGCAAAGACACCGGCTTGGACGCGCTCGAATGGGCCAAGAAAGCCGTGGCGCTCGGCGCGGGCGAGATTGTGCTGAACTCCATTGACGCCGACGGCACCAAGGCCGGGTTCGACCTCGTCATCACGCGGCGCGTGAGCGAAGCGGTGGGCGTGCCCGTGGTGGCCAGCGGCGGCGCGGGCAGCTTGGAACACATGGCGGAAGTGCTGCTGGAAGGCCGAGCCGACGCCGTCCTCGCCGCGAGCATTTTCCATTTCGGCACCTACACCGTCGGCGATGTGAAACAGTTTTTGAAGGGGAAGAACATTCCGGTGCGATTATAATATTCCGGCTCGATTGTATTTGCATTAATTTGCCGACAGCGGTTTCTTGTCAGCATGAAGAAATGGTTTAAACGCATCGCGCTGGGCATTTTTACCACGTTCGTGCTGCTCTACGGAATTCTCATGGTGCGGTCGTCAATCCCCGCGACGGCCAATGACAAGGAACTTCAATTCCCCCGCGCCAGCATTCCTGCAGGCTCAAACGCCTTTGACGTGCTCCAAGCGGCGACCAGTCATGTCTGGTGGCCGAAGGAACAGAACGGTCACTTGAATGATTTGTTACGCAACACCAATTGGGATGAGGCTCTAGCCAGAACGGCGTTGGCCAACAACCGCGAGGCGCTTGCGGATTGGGATGCCGCTACCAAGCTACCGGATTTCCAAGTGCCGGAACCCAACATTAATGATTTGGCACCTTACTTGGCACAGTGGAAACAATTGGCGCAAGTCGCCGAGTTGCGGGAAAATGTGCTCCTGCATAACGGACAGGACAAGGAGGCATTTGATAGGATTCTGGATCACGTCCGGCTTGGACAGCAGATGCAAAATGCTCACGGCCCATTGATTGACTACTTGGTCGGAACGGCAGTCCGCATCATGGGGTTGAGTCAAATGCAGCACTGGACAGGCAAGACGCATTTGACCCCGAACCAACTAAAAGATTACGTCCGCCAGCTCGGACTCAATCCTGATGAGGAAGGTGCCGCGTTCGCCAATACAATCAAGGCCGAGTATCAGTTCCAAGTTGAAATGCTGGATGCCATGCGTCAGGGGAAAATTACCAATTCGGATGCGAGCGATTATCATCCGCATCCATCGCGGCTGCTGCCGCTGTTTAATTTCAGCCAGACGAAGGCGTTGTATGCCGAGGAAGATCTCAAACTGGTGCAGGCGGCTCCGCATCATTTCAACGAAGCGAAACTGCCCGATGTGTATTCACGGCCCAGCCTTGCCGGAATGGTATTAAGTGGAAACGGGATCGGCCAAATCCTGTATTACATGACCATGCCCGCCATCATCCCATCGCTGGCAACAAAATCCAAGTGCGACACGCAATTGCAGGCCACGCGTACCATTCTCGCCCTGCGTGCCTATCAACTGACGCATGGAAAGCTGCCGCCGGATTTGAACGCGCTGGTGCCGGAGTTTCTGGATGCCGTGCCGGTGGATGATTTTGACGGCCAGCCGATGCGTTATTCGGCGGAAAAGAAAATGGTTTATTCCGTCGGCAAGAATCTCAAAGACGACGGCGGCGATGACCAATCATCCCCGACCGATCCATCCCAACGACATCTTGACCTCGTCTATAAATTTGATTTTTGAAAGCGAAATCTGCCGGTTTTTCAGCCGACCAACGCGAACCTTTTCCGCCATTCGCGTGGGCGGCAACCCCAGCGCCGTAGGCGCGGCTGACAATAGCCCGCAGTTTCAACTGCGGGTTTCGCCCGCCAAATAAAACCCAGTCCCGGAGGGACGACCGAATCTTCCGCCATCCGTCTGCCGCCCCGCTGGGGCTTGATCGTTTTGGGCATGACCATCCGCAGTTGAAACTGCGGGTTATTTTCAGTCGTCGCTCCGCGACTTCAGACGGATTTGGTAGGGATTGTCCCGCTGGGTAAAAGGTTGGGAAAGACGAAATGGCGTTGCTGTCACTTTTTGAGCAACATCAACCGGCAATATCCATAAAAAGCCGGGTTTTAAGCCGCGCAAATTGAAAATGACCCGCGCAAACTGATTATTCGTCGCGCAAAGCGGATTTTGCCCGCGCAGGAATGAAGCCCATCCGCGCAAAATGGGAGTTTGCCTCCGCAAACCGGATTTTCGCCCCGCAAAGTGAAAATTGGTCGCGCAGAACAGTTTTTGCCCGCGCGAAACCGGCCACGTGCCCGCGCGAATTGAATTTCGGTCGCGCAAACCGGTTTTTTGCCATCGCAACTAGAAAAACAGGCGCCGCAACTGGCCGAAAGGCCGTCGCAGGTCGTCGGAAGACCATCGCAATCCGAAAACAGACCGTCGCAGGCTGGCGAATGGATTTCGCGGGCGGGTTTCGGGCGGTTGCGGTTTGACAAGCCGGGATTGGAAATTCATTTTCCTGTCATGGATTTTACCTCATCCCGCTGGCTGCCCATCGTGCTGCTGACCTGCTCGAATGTTTTCATGACGTTCGCGTGGTATGGCCATTTGAAATTCAAGGGCAAGCCGCTGCTGCTCGTCATCCTCGTGAGCTGGGGCATCGCGTTCTTTGAATACCTGCTGCAGGTGCCGGCCAACCGCTGGGGCAGCAATTCGTATTCGCCCTATCAGTTGAAGATCATGCAGGAGGTCATCACGCTGGTGGTGTTCGTGGTGTTCGCGTGCTTTTATTTTAAGACGTGGCCGGCGTGGAATCACATCGCGGCGTTCGGGTGCATCCTCGCGGCGGTGGCGTTCGCGTTCTTGCCGAAAGGATAGCTGAATCAGCCACAGAGACACCGGGGCGCAGCAAAAAAACTTTCTTTTTTTCTCTGTGGTTCTGTGCCTCGGTGGCAAATCTTGCAGTCCTGGCGGTTAAAACTCGCTTGGCTATCGGAGGGCGTTCTGTTTAATTGGCCGGGCTTGATGAGACCATTTCCCGCCATTGCCGCGCTTGCTTTGCTGTGCGCGGTTTTCCCATTCGCCGCTTGGGCGGAGGAACCGCCGACGTGGGACATCCAGGCGCTCAATCAGGTCATCCCCGGCGTGTCGGTCGGCAGCATCATGATGCAGGGCGACACGGTCATCGGCACCAACGGCGTGTATGTGAAATACGGCGCGACGGTGCTGACGGCGGACACGGTGTCGTTGGACCGGCAGTCGGGTGAGGTTGTGGCCGACGGCCATGTGCGCATCGAGACGGGCGACCAGCTCTGGGTGGGCGAGCACATCCGCTACAATTTCAAGACGCACCAGATGCAGAGCGAACAGTTCCGCACGGGCAAGGTGCCGGTATTTGCCGCCGGCAAGGAACTGGAGGGCAACACGACCAACCAGACCTATCACGCCCGCCACGCGTTCGTGACGACCGATGACGTGGCCGACCCGACCTTCCGCGTCCGCGCGAGCCATATCAAGATCGTGGCCGGCCAATATGTCGAGATGTGGAACGCGGTGCTGTTTGTGGGCGACGTGCCAACGTTTTACTTTCCGTATTACCGGCGCAACATCGGGCCGCACGCGAACAACTGGAATTTCTCCGGCGGCTTCCGTTCCCAGTATGGCGCGTTCATGCTGAACAACTACACTTGGTGGCTGAATGACGCGATGGACGGAAAGGTGCACCTGGATTATTACTCGGAACGCGGCGTGGGCATCGGGCCGGATGTGAACCTGCACCTCGGCCAGTGGGGCGATGCGACGTTAAAGTATTATTACATCCACGATCACGACCCGTATGCGGGCACGAACGGCCTGCCGGATTACGGCTCGATCAACGAGAACCGCCAGCGTGTGTATTTCGGCTGGCAGGCGACACCGGTGACGAACCTGAACTTCAAGGCGCTCGTCAACTACCAGAGCGACGCCATGATGGAGCATGATTTTTTCCTGGGCAGCTATGCGGAAAACCCGCAGCCGAACACGTTCGTCGAGGCGCAAAAATATTCGGAGAACTGGAGCCTCGACGCGCTCACCACGCCGGAGGTCAACAATTTCTTCAACCAGATCGAGCGGCTGCCGGATGTGAAGTTCACCGGCTACCGCCAGCAGATCCTGGACACGCCGGTTTATTATGACAGCGAAAGTTCCGCCGGTTATTACAAGGCATTTTTCGCGCAGACCAACGGCGTGACGCCGTATGCCAATTATTCTGCCGCGCGCGCGGACACTTATCATCAACTCACCCTGCCCTGGACATTTTTCAACTGGCTGAACGTCACACCGCGCGTCGGCGGACGCTACACCTATTACGGCACCGAAACCGGTCCCGGCGGCACGAACGCCGTGGCCAACCGCACGGTGTTCAACACCGGCGTCAGCGCGTCGTTCAAGACATCGCAACTGTGGACGGGCGCGACGAATTCCTTTCTGCAGATTGACGGATTGCGGCACATCATCGAGCCGTCGGCGAATTACGTCTATGTGCCGAATCCCAGCACGGCGCCCTCGCAACTGCCGCAGTTCGATTCCGCCTCGCCCAGTTTGCTGCTGTTGCCGATTGAATTTCCCGACTACAACAATATTGATTCCGTGGATAGCGAAAACGTGATCCGCCTCGGCCTGCGCAACACGCTCCAGACAAAACGCGACGGCCAGTTCGACAAGCTGCTCGACTGGAATCTCACGATTGACTGGCGGCTGGATCCCAGCAGCAATCCGAACAACCTCGACGAACCGTCCAGCCCGCAACAATCGTTCAGCGACCTTTATTCCGACCTTGAGTTCAAGCCGCGCTCCTGGCTGATCATGGAATCCAAGTTTCGCGAGGACGTCGAGAACGGCAATGTGAACTTCGCATTTGATCAGCTCACCTTTTCCCCCGGCGAACGCTGGAGCTGGGGGCTTGGCTACTGGTATATCCGCAGCGGCTTTGACGGCTTCACCCAGAGCGCCGACTCCGTCACCAGCACGATGTATTACCGGTTTGATGACAACTGGGGCGTCCGGATGGGGGATTATTTTAATGCGGAAAACGGAACCCTACAGGAACAGGTTTACACCATTTATCGCGACATGCGAAGCTGGACCGGTGCCGTGTCGTTTCGGGTGATTGACAACAACACCGGCCCGGTGAACTACACGGTGGCCGTCACCTTCTCGCTCAAAGCCATGCCCAGCCAGGCCCTCGGCCAGGACACCGCCGATCCATCCAACCTGCTCGGCCGCTGATCTTCAAACAAGTCACAACCGCCGCCAATCCCTCGCCGAATGAACAAACGCGCCATCATCCAGAAAATCGTCGCCCGGCTCACGGAGGAATTGCAGGTCTATTTCCGCGCCGCGCAATTCTCCCGCGCCGAGGCCACGCACGAGTCGAGCAAGGCCGAGAACAAATACGACACGCGCGGCCTCGAGGCTTCCTACCTTGCGCGCGGCCAGTCCAAGCAGGCGGCGGAGATCGAGGCCGCCATCACCGAGTTTGATAAATTGCCGGCAAAAAAGTTTGGCGCGGACGAACCCATCGGCCTCGGCGCGCTGGTGGAACTGGAGCACGGCGGCGAAATTTCATTTTATCTCATCGGCCCGCGCGCCGGCGGCACGGAAATCGTGCATGCCCGAAAGGAGATTCTCGTCATCACGCCGCAATCGCCGCTGGGCGAACAGCTCATGGGCAAAAAATCCGGCGACCAGCCGCAACTCAATTTCGGCGGCGGGAGCCAGGCCGCGCGAATCGCCCGCGTGGAATGAAATGGCTTTCCTTGACCCGCGCGCTCAAAGGCGTAAAACTTCGCCTCACATTATGGCCACCAAAACCATCATCAAACCCGCAAAGTCCCCTGCGGCCGTCGGGCCGTATAATCATGCCGTGCGCGTCGGCGACCTGCTGTTCTGCGCCGGCCAGATTCCGATTGATCCGAAGGATGGCAACCTCGTGACCGGCGACATCAAGGCGCAAACCGAGCGCGTGCTGGAAAACGTGAAGGCGATTCTGGACGACCAGAAGCTGACGTTCGGGAACGTGGTGAAAAGCACGGTGTTCCTGACCGATCTCGCCAATTTCGCCGGCATGAACGAGGTTTACGGAAAATATTTCACCGACAACTTCCCGGCGCGTTCCACCATTCAAGTCGCCGGTCTGCCCAAAGGCGCGAGCGTGGAAATCGAAGTCATCGCGCACTTCTGATTTATGCCTCTCGGAATCCAACTCGCCATTGCCTTCGTCGTCGGTGGCGGGCTGGGCTTGTTGATCGGCTGGCTGGTTGCCTCACGAAAACAAACCGGCGCGCCGTCTGATGCGCGGCTGGAAAACGAATTGCGCCAGCAACTTGTCCAGCGCGAGACGGAATTGACGCAAACGCGCGAGCAGCTTTCCCAAAGCAAATCTTCGCTCGCCACCGCACAAGCCAACCAGACGGCGGCCGAAAAAATTCTCACTGAACAAAAATCACTTCACGAACAAACCTTGCGCGACACCAAGGCCGCGCAGGACAAGGCGCTGGCGGATTTGCGCGACA
>Ga0182016_10001703_pt1 | contig 26555 bp, 29 predicted proteins | sample 712S2MmetaG_FD_120491 | JGI IMG/M metagenome (GOLD analysis project Ga0182016, IMG submission 120491) | Permafrost microbial communities from Stordalen Mire, Sweden - 712S2M metaG | ecosystem: Environmental > Terrestrial > Soil > Wetlands > Permafrost | place: Sweden: Stordalen | collected...
CGAGTCCGACGAGGACAAGATGACCCCGGCCGATTACCGCCATAGCCGTGAGGTACTCGCGGCGCAGGAGGCAAGCCGCGAGCGCCATCTCAAAGAGCTAGCGGAGACGCGCCGAACTCCCTCATGAGGCGTGGTGAAGTGGTGACCTTGGCGGTGATCGGAGTGGTCGTCGCCGGTTTGATAGCGCGAAACATCATCAGCCTCCGCACCCAGAGCCAGCCGGATCTCGGCATTCCGTTCTATAGCAGCGCCGATGCGTCGCTGCTGCGCCAGGCCGGGGATTTGTATCGGGCGAACAACTGCCGCCAGTGCCACTCCTTGTGGACGGTAAAGAGCGCCTTCGAATCCGTTCCGGCGCCGGCGCTCGATGGGATCGGTTCTCTGCGCAGCGAGGAGTGGTTCTATCGGTATTTTTCTGCCGAGAATCCCCAGGAGATATTGCCGAGCCGGCTTAAGCCCGAATATCGCATGCCCTCGCTCGCTGCGCTGCCGGAGAACGACCGGCAGGTACTCGCAAGATACATGGCGAGCCTCAAGGTGAAAGACTGGTATCTCGAGAGCACGCGGGCCGCAGAATATGAAAAGCTCACGGGGAAAGAGTATTCTCAAACGCATGCGCAGAAGTAATCCCGAGCGTGTTTACCGCGGTGCGGGAGCGGTCATTCTGGCTTCCGTCTTCATTCATTTCTGGGATCGGATTCTGGGCGTCAAGATCGAAGCCTTCACGGGCGGCATCGGTTATTTCAGCCCGTGGTGGGTGGTCGACGTGTTCCTCGTTCCTTTCTTGGCCGGGATCATCGTCTCGCTGATATTTGGCTATGGCGGAAAGTGGTTGGCGCACCTGCCGCCGCTGCTCGTGCGCTCCGTCAGTTACTTCGCTATCGCGCAGCATATAACTGCCGTTGCGCCGGGCTCGTCCCTGATTCCGATCGGCTGGTGGGGCTTCATCCTCATATTGACCATCGAGTTCTGCGCCGTCGGCGGCGTCATCGGCGAGGTCATGGTGAAGCGCACCTATGGGCGTTCTGCGCCGAACAAGCCGGTCGAGCAGATCGGGCCGGCGCCGAGGTAGTTTCCACGATGGGCCCGCTCTCGATGCGTTCCTCCGTACTGTCCGAGCGGGAACGGCAGCAGCGTCGCCGCTTGTTGTCGATGACGCTGCTGACCTGTTTGGTGCTGGCCCTGATCGGAGGCACGATCCACGTCGTGATGTTGGGGAAGCTACGCCTCGGCGATATGCGGCGCATGGCCACCTACGACCTGAAGGAGGAATCCGCCCGGGTTCGCGCCGCCGGCGAAGACCTCGTGCTGCAGCGAAAGCACGAGACCGAGCACGCCCAGGCACCGGTCTACTCGGTGGTCGAGGCGCAGCGATTGGTGGTTCGCGAGCAGTGGGAGGATCTCGATCGCATGGTGGCCATCCCGGCCGGACCTTTCATCATGGGTACCGACCTCGAGCGCGCCGACGAGCAGGATAAGCCGCGTCACGAGGTGACGCTGCCGACCTTCTATCTGGACAAATTTCTGGTGACCAACGCGCAATACGCGCGCTTCGTCGCCTCGACCCAGCGTCGTGCGCCGCTCAATTGGAAGGATGGGCGCATTCCGCAGGGCGAACTGTTGAAGCCGGTGACCATGGTGACCTGGAACGATGCGGCCGACTATTGCGCGTGGGACCACCGGCGCCTGCCGCATGAGGCCGAGTACGAAAAGGCGGGACGTGGTACCGATGGGCGCCGCTGGCCCTGGGGAGATCAGATGGATCCGGCACGCCTCAACACGTACTACAACGTGGGATCCTCGAGCAATGTCATGGCGTACCCCAAGGGCGCGAGCGTTTACGGCGTCTACGACTTATCCGGCAACGTGGCCGAATGGATGGCGGATGATCTGCGCCCCTACGAAGGATCCAAGGCGCAAAATTTCGCCGCCGCCACCCTGATCGCCCCGCCGGCCGGAAACTACAAGGTGCTGCGCGGTGGATCATGGAAGGGTGATCCATTTTCCACATCGCTTTATCACCGGAATTTTGCGTTTCCCAATCATGCCACGGATTTTTACGGCTTTCGTTGTGCAAGCAGCGTCGAACCGACGGGCAGGGAACAACCATGAGGGAGGCGCTTAGCGCGTCAGCGTGCGTGCTGCTTTTACTGCACTCGCGAACCGGGTTCGCGATCGACAGCTATCGATATCTTCACGTCAGCATCGAAACGCCCTGGCTGATCTTCCTTTTTTTGCTGGTCGCGATTTTCATCCCGTTCGTTTTGATGTTGGTTCTCATGTGGCGGCGTCCGATGCACGATCCGAGCGCTGCACCCAAGCCGGAGATTTCGGACGATGAATAGCGGGCTGCGCGCGCTGTTGGCCTGGCTCTTGGTGCTGGCCTGTTGCCCGCTCTGTCTGGCCGATTCGGAGCCGCCGGCGACCTCGAACCCCACGAAAATTCTGGAATCCTTCGGCCGCCAGCAGCCGCAGCATCCCGCCGGCGTTACCGTGGTCGGTGACCATGAGAAGCAGGTCATCATGTTCTCGATCGGCACGTTGCTGCTCGCGCTGCTGATCGGCACCGCCTCGGTCGGCATCGCCGTGGCCGTGTTCGGAAAGCCGTTGTTCCTCGCGCACATGATCCTCGCGGGCCTGACCGTCACCGTGGCGCTGATCCACGTGGTCGTCGGGGTGGTCTGGTTCTTCCCGTTCTGATCGGCGACCCCTTCTAGGATGAGCGCCCGAACTCTTGCGCTGCTTGGCGCCATTTCCGGCTCGTGCGCGCTGGCCTACGAAGTCCTGTGGGCACGCATGCTGGGTATCCAATTCGGCGTGAGCGCTTTCGCGGCCGTGGTCACGGTGAGCGCATTCATGCTGGGATTGGCAGGCGGAAGCGCGTTGATGGCGGGGCGCGCCGAGCGTTCCTCGAGGCCGCTGCGGATCCTCGCGCTGCTCGAAGCAGGAATCGCAGTATTTGCGCTGTTGCTCCCCTGGGCGGTGCGGCTGGCGACGCCCCTCATCGACGCATCGGCGCGTTTTCTCGCGCCGCCGCAATGGCACGCGCTGCTGGTGCTCGCGGGGCTCGTGTCCTTGACGCTGCCGGCGGCGGCGATGGGTGCGGGCTTCCCGCTGCTGGTGGAGGGATTTGCGCGGCGCGGAGGATCGATCGGTGCCGCCTATGGCAGCAACACGCTCGGCGCGGCGCTCGGCGCGTTGTTGCCGCTGCTGCTGCTGCCGAGCGTCGGCTGGACGAACGCGGTACGCGCAGTCGCCGTCCTCAATGTGATCGTCGCAGCCGGCTGCTACATGCTCGATCGCCCTGGAGAGACCGGGCGGCTCACGGCCACCGCCCGCGCGCGCGCGGGCGGGCCGAGGCCATCGGGCTCGCTGCTCTTCAATTACGCCGTCATCGGCGCCGCTAGCCTGATGCTCGAGATGGCGTGGCTCAGGCTATTCAGCCTTGCCATGCTGCGCACCGAATATGTGCTCGCCCTGATCTTCTCGGTGATGCTGCTCGGCATGGGATTGGGAAGCCTCATCGCCTCGCGCCGGACTGATGCCAGGATGCTTGCAGCGTTGCCCTGGTGCGCCTCGGGCTATGCGCTCGCCGGCCTGTGGCTGCTGCCGCACGTCTCGGCGCTGCTCGAGCGGGCGAGGTTCGACTCGATGGGCGCCGCCTCGAGCGCGCAGGCGCTGTTGCTGGTGGCGTTGACGCTGCCGGTGACCCTGTCATTGGGAGCGTGGCTTCCCGCGTTAACGGCGCGCTTCCACACGAATGGCACCTGGCTCTACGCTGCCAATTCGCTCGGTGCTGCGCTGGGCGGCCTCATCTACGTGATCCTGACTCCGCTCACCGGCAGCGCGGGCGCCCTCGCGCTGGCCGCCGTGCTCCTGTTGTTGCCGGGACTGATCCTCAGCCGCTCGCGCCGATCTTGGGCCGGGGTGCCGCTGGTGATGGCCTCGGCGTGGTCGGTTGCTGTATTGCCGCCGGTGAGCCACTTTCTGCCGCAGGCCATGGGCGGCAGCCGCGATCTGTATCGCTACGAAGATGCCATTGCCATCACACAGGTGGTCGAGCAGCCCGACGGGCAGCGCGTGCTGCTCACCGACATGCGCCGCCAGGATGCCTCGACCGACCCGACCGCAGTGTTCGTGCAAACCAATCAGTCGCGGCTGCCCTTGCTCCTCGCTCCCAACCCGCGCAAGGCGCTGTTCCTCGGCATCGGTACCGGCATTTCGCTTGCCGGCTCGTTGCCGTTTCCCGACCTCGAGCGCAGCGCCGTGGAGCTCTCGGCCGGCAGCATCGAGGCAGCGCGGCGGCTGTTCACCGACAGCAATCGGGACGTCCTGCAGAGCACGCGGGTCCATCATGACGACGCGCGTCATTTTCTCGCCGCAACCACCGAATTCTACGATGCCATCATCGGCGATGTATTCCATCCGGATCTCGCGGGGGCGGGCTCGATGCTCGCGGTCGAGCAATTCCAGCGGATTCGTGCGCGCCTCGCACCGCAGGGAATCTACGTGCAGTGGCTCGCGCTCAATCAATTCGATGTCAGCACCTTGAGCATCGTGCTGCGCAGCTTCCGGCAGGTGTTTCCCGAGAGCCAGCTGTTTCTCGACGGCATGCATCTCGCCTTGGTGGGGCCGCGCGATCACTGGGCCGGCGGTGCGGCAATCGCTGCGCATTTGAGTTCCTTGAACCGCGCAGAGCGCACCGAATTGACCGCATCGGAAGGTGACTTCGAATGGCTAGGACGGTATTGGGGTCCCATCTCACCTAGTGCGGGGCCCACTCAGCACGAATGGGCCCCCATGATCGAGTTCTTGATCCCGAAGCTGCATTATGATCCCGAGCGCGACGCCGCCTCGGTGCTGCAGTGGTTGCTGGCAAGCCGCCCGACCATCGGACGAGCCATCGAGCTCCTCGATGTGTCACCGCCGCAACAAGAAGATTTCAGGCGTGCCTACATCGGGACCGAGCTGTGGGTGCGCAGCGAACTCGCGAGCTGGCGCGGCTCCACGATGGAGGCCGACCATCTGCTGGGGCTCGCGTTCGAGGCCGACCCTCACGACCGGTGGATCGCCTATGCCGTGTCGGATCGGCTGCTCGCCAGCATCGACGCAGCCTCGGAGCGGGGATTCACCCGCGAACAGTTATTGCGGAAGATTCTCGTTATCAATCCCTGGTCGCTGGAGGCATGGCGCACTCTTTGGGTGCTTCAGCGGGCGCGCGGCGACGCCGATGCGGCTACGAGCCGTGCACGCATTCTCGAGTTGAGTCCCTTGGATCGCGAGGCACTGGCGGCAACGGATTGATAAGTACTTACCACGTTGCAACAATGAATTTCTTCAAGTACCATCGGTTCGGGAAAGTGCCTAGATTTGAGGTATTTTCGCAACTGCGGGGAGTCTGAGGGCTAAACACGTGCAAGAAAAATCATTAGCAGCTCGTTCGTTTTGGATCATTCTCATCGCCGGCATGGTGACCGGCATGGGCAACGGCAGCGTATTCGGCGCCGCCATGATGTGCTTTCTGGGTCGCGGCGAATTCAGCGATTGGGGGGGGTGGTTCCCCGTCGATTACGAGCCCCAGACATTCACCGGCTTCATCGACTGCTGCATGATCGTCTTCGGCATCGCCTATATCGGAATTCTCTGGATCGCGTTGAAGCGCCATGGTACGGCGGAAGCTGCTGCTCGGCGTTAGCCTGCACTTCGGAGACTGTCGGGCCTCGATACCACAACGGAAACTTAAACAATGCTACCAATGATCGCGGCGGTATTTGGTCTTTCGCTAGCTTTTTCCAGCATGTTGTTGTCTTGGTACATCTTAATGCCGCGCGGCAAAAAGAAGCTGCCGCCGGCGCACGCAGCTGAGTTGCCGCGATAGGGATGTCTTTCGCGCCGACACAAGGCGGCGCGATGCTTGGGATGCCTTACATAATGACGATTTGATATCGAGTCACGGCGGCGCTCGTCCTTCGGTGGGCGCCCTGGGTAGCGAGCAATTAAATTGGGGGTTATAGAATGGCTAATTCAAACCGGCTTCGAATAATCGCGAGCGTGCGCGCATGGTGCGCGCGCGGCGGTGCCCTGGCGGCACTGCTGGTGATGGGCGTCATCGCCTCCCGACCTGCAGGGGCGCTGCCCTTGTTCGCCCGGCAGACGGGCGAGGCGTGTGCGGCCTGCCACACCATCTATCCGGAGCTCACGCATTTCGGGCGCATGTTCAAGCTGAACGGGTATCAGCTCGACAACGGCCGAGATATCGAAATGATCTCGGATGAGGGCAAGCAGGTGCTGGCGTTGCCGGCGGTGCCTAACCTGGCGCTCTTCATCATGGCCGATTGGGTGTCGTTCAAAAAGGCGGTGCCCGACAGCCAGACCCCGGGTGCCACCTCGCTGAGGGACAACATCGATTTCCCCTATCAGGTTTCCTTGCTGTATGGCGGCAAGATTGCCCCCCATTTCGGCGCATTCGCCCAGGTGACCTACAGCAACGGGGCCGACACGTTCAACATCGATAACACCGACTTCCGCTTTGCCAACACCATTGTGCTGCCGAACAAGCAGCCGTTGGCATACGGCGTGTCGATCAACAACAATCCGTCGGTCGAGGATCCGTACAATACGACCCCGGCGTTCGGCTTCCCCTACCTGCCGCCGGCAACCTTCATACCGTCGCTGGCAGCGCCCATTGTGGAGGCGGGACAGGCCTATCAAGCGGCGGGCCCGATCGCCTACCTTCTGTGGAACGAACAACTGTACATTGCGGCCGGTTTTTACCGCGAAGCGAGGACTGGTTCGAGCTCGCCCGGCAATCCGCTCACAGGAAATTTCGGCCCGATCGATTCGACGACTTCGGGCGTGCTCGCCGGCAACAATGCGTACTGGCGGCTCGCCTATGAGTACGACATCGATCGTTACGCACTCATGGTGGGCACCTACGGACTCAAATTCAAATTGTACCCGGGCAACGGGCTGCCGCTGTCGGGAGCGACCGATAATTACACCGATGTCGCCGAGGACTTTCAGTTTCAATTCATCGGCGAGAACAACACCGCAACCCTCAAGGGCACCTACGTCAAAGAGAATCAGTCGCTCAATGCCTCCTACGCTGCGGGCGCCGCAAATAACAGCGATTGGCTGAGCTACGCCAGTGTGGACCTTACCTACTGGTGGAAGAGGCGCCTGGGCTTCGACATAGGTTTCGTCAATATCCATGGATCGACGGACCCCACGCTGTACCCTTCGGCACCCACGCAGTGCATCGCGGGAAGCGGTGGGACCTGTGGTGCCAACCTCGGGACTCCCGGGGTCGGCGGTGTCTACAACGTCGGTGTCACCAACAGCGCAAACAGCAACCCGACGACCGATGCGGGGATCGCCGAGATTTCCTACGTACCCTGGCTCAACGTGAAGTTCACGCTGCAGTACACGCACTACACGAAGTTCAACGGCGCCACGACCAACTACGACGGCAACCATCGGAACGCGTCCGACAACGACACGACGTTCTTTTACCTCTGGTATGCGATGTAACCCAAGGAGAATCATATGAACTCTAAACAACTGATTCTCGCGACCGCCGCTACGGCAGCCATGTCGTTTCTGTCCGCCTCGGCCGCGCTGGCTCAGGACGCCTCCGCGGCGGCCGCGCTGGACGCGGCAGATGCCACGCAAGGCCCCCAACCCAATACTCCGGCGAGTGCCGAATGGGCCGAAAAGAAGGCGGTCACCACCTGTCAGTGGTGTCATGGACCCCAAGGACACAGCGTCTCGTCGATCTATCCGGCGCTGGCCGGCCAGAAGGCCTGGTACATCATCGAGCAGCTGCATGCGTTCCGAGCCCGCACGCGCGGTGACCCGTATGCGCGTGCCATGATGTGGGGAATGGCCTCGCAGCTGACGGACAATCAGATCGTGGCGCTGGCCGATTATTTCAGCAAGCAGACGCCGTTTTACAGCCAACCGGCGCCGGCCCTGGACATGCCGAAGGCGGCGGTCATTGATGAGGGGAAGGGTATTTACAACGACGGGGTTGCGGCCACCGGCGTTCCGCCGTGCTCGGCCTGCCATCAGGCTGGTGCCGAGGGGTCGGACCAGTTTCCGCGCCTCGCCGGTCAGCATGCCTCGTACCTGACCAAGCAGCTGATTGCGCTGCATAACGGCACGCGCGAACAGATCGTCATGAACGGCGTGGCCGCGCCGCTGACGGTGCCTCAAATGAAGGCGGTGTCGGTGTACTTGGAGTCGCTGCACTAGCGACTTCCTACGTTAGAAGCTTGGCCGCACGGTGGAAAAGGTTCCACCGTGCGGCCGTTTGATTGCGGCCGCTTGATCTGGCGGGGCAATTTGAGTTTCTATAGACGGCGATGGACCCTTCCAGCCTTCCCTCCCAATCGCCGATGGCAGAATTGACTCAACTTCGCCGGCGAGTGGCGGACCTTGAAGCGTCGCTCCCCGGACCGGGCGCGGATTACGACCCCCTTCCCCTGGCGACCGAGCTGCAAGAGCTGTTGAGGGTGGCCCGCGCTCGTCCCGATGCCCGGCCGGAATTGCGGCAGCTGCTCATCCTGCTGGGGAGGGTGGAGTGCAAGCGGGGCGAGCTCGCCAAGGCGCGCGACCTGTTGAGCCAGGGCTTGGCGATGGATGCCGGGACCACCCCCGACTTGAACCGGCTCACGCGAGACCACTATTTCCTCGCCGGCGTAGCCGGCGATCTGCGGAATTTTCAGGTCGCCGCCGAGCACTACGGCAAGGCCGTGGAATTTTCCAAGGCCGCGACGGATTTCGACCAGAACCAGAAGCTCGGCATACGCGAGCGGTTCGCCTTCGCGTTGCACGAGGTGAAGCGTTATGAGGACGCGTGCAAGGCCAACCTGGAATTGCTCGGGGATGCCGAACGGCTTTTTGGGGCCGACGATCACCGATTGAGCACGGTGCTCATCAACACGGCCCAAAACTTGTATGCGCTCAAGAAGCTTGCCGAGGCGCAATCCTACCTGCAGCGAGCCCTCGCGATAGCGCTGGCGCAGAGCGATATCGAGCGGGAACAGGACCTCCTCTATCAGCTCGCGGTGCTGGCCAGCGAGCAGGGGCGGGCGGACGAGGCCAGGAGCTACTTGGCCGAGCGCGTGCTGCGACTGGACAAGCGCGGGACGAGCAAGCTCCAGGACGCCGCGCGCCGCAGCCTCGAGCATTTCGACCGCAACCGGGTCCGGGCGAGCCTGAAGCCGGGCGGCCTGCCTTAGCTCGAGAGCAGGCTCGACAGATATCGATAGGCCGCCGTGGCGCGCCGATACAGGTGGATCGAGACCTCCGCGAGGATGGGTAGCCAGACGAACATCATTCGGAACAGCACCACCGTGAGCAGGAACACCATACAGCTCCACTTGAAGCCCTCCCATTCCTTGTAGGAGGCTTGCGAGGCCGCCGCCAGGTTGAGGCAACCCAAGAGGATGCAAAACAGTCCGAAACCGCGGTTGATCCAGCGCCACTCTCGGTTCGCCAGCACGAAGTAGTTCCCCAGGATGATCTTGGCGGGGTAGCCGCCGCCCAGCGGCGGAACGATCAACATGATCGCGGCGAGCGTCCAATAGACGACCGTGGGCTTCCAGAGTGTGAAGCCCTGAGGCTCGGGATGGACGAAGTAAACGAACCAGAACGCGCAGGCGCCCAATGCGCCAAAGGCGATGAGCAGCACCCAGGCGCTCGGACTCGCGGGCTGGGGCGGTCGCCAGCGCCAGGCGATGGAGAACACCAGGGCCCACAGGATGAGGGCGGTCAGCGGACTCATCCCGCCCACCAGAAGGCGATCAAAAGGCCGCTGATCCACAAAATCTCCAAAGCAATGGCGTTGCGCGTGGAGATGGGAGGGGGCGGGGCCAGCTGTCGAAACGTGAACTGCTGCGCCTGCGCCAATGCGGCCTGGAACGGTGAGCTATGGGTGTGACGAATGGTTCGTCGCACATACTTCAAGGTACGGGCGGGTGCCGCGCGCACGCGTGCGACGAAGCTTCGGCGCCGCACTTCGGCGCCTGCGATCAGGGCCTCGCGCAGGCAGGTGGGACAGGGACGGTCCGAGAATCGCAGATGTCCCTTCTCGCAGGGCGAGATCTGTCCGCTGCGCTTGTTGGCGTACGTCGACAGCACATCGACCCACTCGCGAACGATCGGTCTCGAGTAAGCGGGAGCTGCAAACGCGCGGTCGAAAAGCTGCCGCAGGTCGTCGGGGAAGGCCTCGTGCACGCTGGCCGGTACCTTGCGCACACTCCGGTGCGCGACCCGGCCATAAGGATACAACCCCTGCTGGATGCGGCCCGCGAGCTCGAGCGGATACTTGTCGTGATCCGAAGCGACGCCCGTGAAGGGGTGGATGCCGTAATTGAGCAGCCGAAAGATGATGGTGGCGAGCGCAAAGCTGTCCTGCGCCTCGGGATGCGTCACGGCTTTGTCGTGGAATTCCGGGGCGAGATATTCGGGCGTCACCTGAGGCGCGTCGTGGCGGAACTCCTCGGTGTCGATGTGGAATCCGTCGCAGTCGAGGATCGATACATACAGTTCCGCCTTGTGCACCTTCACGTTCATCGGCTTCAGGTCCACGATGGCAATGCGCCGCTCGTGCAGACAGTTGATGAGGGAGGCGAGATTGAAGCAGACCGTCAACAGCTTGCCGTAGTCGGCGTCAAATCCCTCCTGCGCGGCCTGGCGGCGATTCAGCAGATAGTCGAGCTCGAGCGTGCGGTCGAAGGTGATCTTGCGCATCGCGAAGCCGACGAAGCGCGCGCGGCGCAGGATCAGCGCTTCCGGCCACGCGAGCTGCACGATGTCCTGATACTCGGCCGGGATCGGCGGCAGCGCCGGCGTGTGATCCAGCATCCACTGGATTTTGTGCCGGTATTTCGCGAGCACCGCCTGCGAAGTGGTGGCGTGGTAGATCTTGGCGACGAATCCCGGCATGCCCTCGATGGAGAATATCTCGCCGGCGCCGCCCGATTTGCCGGTGGCGGCGAGTGTCACGGGTTCCGAGCGCTGCCCGGGCCAGACGAGCTGCGCGACGCGATCAGGCTTGCGTTCGGCTGAGATCACCGCTCAGAGGGCGAAGGCGAGCAGCAGCGTCTTGTCGTCGGAGGAGATCTCGCTCGCCCGCGGGCTCTCCAGAAGATTGCGCAGCGCCTCATTGCCGGTCGGCGCCGAGGCGTTGCGCAAATAGGCGGCGACGGGATCGATGAATGGCCGGAAAAAGCCGGTGCGCGCGCGGTCGATGGCGAACGGTGCCGTGCCGTCGGACATGAGCCCTATCACGCACCCGCTGCCGGGTGCGGCGAGCGGGGTGAGCCGCAGATGATCCTTCCAGTTCTCGTCGGTCACGAAATAGGTTTCATCTGCATATTCGCCGTTTTCGGGGGGCGAGAGCACGGTTTCACCGGCCGCGCCCTGCACGATGGCGAAGCCGTCGCCGATATGGAACAGGCATCCGCCGCGAGTGGACGCCACGCATCCCACCAGGGTGCAAGAATAGTCGGGGAGGGCGCGCTCGGCCGAGGCGGCGAGGTCCGCGAGCCTTCCGCGGACCGCCTCGATGGTGTCCCGCAGAACAGCCTCGAGACGCGCATTGCCTTCTGCCTCCAGGTCGAGCAGGCGGCGGTCGGCATCCAGGCTGCTCGATAATTGTTCGGCCAGCGCGCGCGCCATGAAATTCGCACCCGTGCGGCCTTCCTGGGCCGATCCGGCGCCATCGCACACCACCGCCGACAATACATCGCCGGTCACCAGGCAGTGGCTCGCATCCTGCCCGGCCGCACCCTGGTCCACATTGCGTTGTCCGGTCGCCGAGGCAGAGAACACTCTCCACATCGATCGGCGGATCTTCAGGTGGACAACTGCGCCCAGCTGTCCACCGGGTTCAATTGCACCGTGCCGCCGGCGGGGGCGCGGGAGACCGCGCGAATGCTGCGGCTCAACCAGATGAATAGTTCCTTGAACTTCAGTCCGCTCAAGTTGAGCGCGCCCTTGTTGCTGAAATGCCCAAGGGTATCCTTGTTGGCCGCATCGCCAATGCCGATGGCCATGATGTTGACCTTGTGCGCAGTCTCGGCGCTCTTGCACTCGGCGGCGACCGCCCGCCACTCATCGGTAGGCTCCCCGTCCGAGAGCAGCATGATGATGGGACGCTTGTACGGGACGCCCGCCGTGCGCATCTGATTCTTTTGCGATTCGATCTCATCCAAGGCGCAGCGCATGGCGGCGCCGAGCGGCGTCAGTCCGCCCGCCAGCAGCTGCGGCGGCGTGAAGTCCATGGCGTCGGTCCAATCGCCCATGATTTCCACGTTGCCATCGCCGCCGAAGGATATGACCAGCACCCGGCCGCAGCGGGCGGCGACCGGGTCCGCCTTCAGATCGGCGGCCAGCGCCTTGAGCCCGTCGTTGAGCAGCTGGATCTTGTTCTCTTCCTGCATGCTTCCGGAGCAATCCAGCACCAGCGCGAGCGGTGCGCGCTCATCGCTATTGTCGATGAGGGCGACGTCCGGAATGACCATATTCATGCTTTACCCCGAGCGCGGAAGCTCAAAAAACGATGAAGAATCAACCGATACCGCCGCCTGGGCGGCAGGTTGATTGCCTTCGGGCATATTAGGATGTTTTACCGGTGCACGCAAAAGCGAGCGCCTGGCCTCGTCGGGCCGCGCTGAGACGAATGGTACGATGGAGGGCATGTTCAAATCGCGGCGCTCCAAAGAGATCACCGCCATGGCGATTTGCCTCGTATCCTCCGTGCGCGGTGGGTACGACCTAGCCCAGGGCGCTCCCTTCGGCATCGAGATGGCCACGCTCGGGCTCGTATGGGCCTTCGCGTACGGCTGGCTCAGCGGTCGCTGGCTGCCGACCCGCCTGCGCAGCAGCGGGCTCATCGCACCCGATGACGGCACCGCACAGCCCCTGCGCGGCGCGCGGCGCCGCGACACGCCGCTCGAATCCGTGCTGTCGTGGGGCATGTGGGCATTTTTCCTGGCCCTGGTATTGTGGCTTGCGTCAGGCGCTTAGGCGCCGCTGGTCCGCGAATTCTGCGCAGCGGCCCGGCCATGCCACTGCCGGATCTGCGCCAAGTCGACTCGATCCGGCGCCGTGCCCCCGGCTGCCAGCGGCGGCTGCCATCCGGCACGGCTCGCGAGCGAGGGTCCCACCGCGAGCGCGCCCGGAACCGGCTGTGAGGCGAAATAGACGCTGCGCGTGACGAGTACCGGCACACCGGCCGCGCACGCCGCGGCGACGCCCGCGGGAGAGTCCTCGATCGCCAGCGCCGCGGCGGGCGGCAGCTCGAGTCTCTGCAGAGCTTGGTTGTAAGCCTGCGGATCCGGCTTCTTGTTCGGGGCCTCCTGCGCGGTCACGATCACCGCGAAGGCCGACTCCCAACCCTTTCCCAGGTGCGGGGCGAGCAGGGCGCCCACATTGATCCGGCTGGTCGTGGTCACGATCCCCATGCTCAGGCCCGCGCGCGCGCAGTCGGCCATGAGCTCGACGACACCCGGGCGCAGCGGCAGCGCACCCGTCGCCACGATCCGGGCATAGCATTCGTTCTTGAGCGCGTGCAGGCGCGTCGCCAGCGCCTCGCGTTCTGCGGCCTCGCGCGGCGCCTGGGGCTGGCCCTGCATGTCGTGCAGCAGTCGCTCGCGTCCACCGGTGACTCGAAGCAACTCGCCGTAGCGCGGTTCGTCCCAGCGCCACGGCACGCCCAGCGCCTCGAAGGCCTGGTTGAAGGCGATCCGATGACCGTCGCGTTCGGTTTCCGCCAGGGTCCCGTCGACGTCCCAAAAAAGCGCGCTCAGCACGAGTTCCGGCCCGCCATGCGGATCACTGGTAGCGTGTCGCCATCGTCTCCAACGGAAGCGGATGGATCTTGGCCGCCTGCCCGGCGCATCCGAACGCCTCGAAACGCGCCTTGCATACTCCGCGGGCGGCCTTGCGCGCGGCACTGATGGCCTTGCGCGGATCGAACTCGCTCGGGTCCTTGGCAAAAGACTGGCGCATGGCGCCGGTCATTGCGAGGCGGATGTCGGTGTCGATATTGATCTTGCGCACGCCGGTGCGGATGCCGCGCTGGATCTCCTCCACCGGGACGCCGTAGGTCTCCTTGATGTCGCCGCCGTACTGGCGAATGACGGCAAGCCACTCCTGCGGCACGCTCGAAGAGCCATGCATCACTAGATGCGTGTTCGGCAATGCCGCGTGAATCGCGGCAATGCGGTCCATCGCGAGGATGTCGCCGGTGGGTTGTCGCGTGAACTTGTACGCGCCGTGGCTGGTGCCGATGGCGATCGCGAGCGCGTCGACGCCGGTCTTCGCCACGAAATCCTTCGCCTGCACGGGATCGGTGAGCATCATGTCGTGCGTTAGTTTGCCCGCAGCGCCCACGCCGTCTTCCTCGCCGGCCTCGCCGGTCTCCAGCGAACCCAAGCAGCCGAGTTCACCCTCGACCGAGACACCCACCGCATGCGAGGTCTCGCAGACGCGGCGCGTCACCTCGACGTTGTACTCGTAGCTCGCGGGCGTCTTCGCATCCTCGCGCAGCGATCCATCCATCATGACGCTGGTGAATCCCGATCGCAGCGACTGCACGCAGACCGACGGCGTCGCTCCGTGATCCTGATGCAGCACGATGGGGATGTCCGGATGGGTTTCCACCGCGGCCTGCACCATGTGCCGCAGATACGCTTCGCCCGCGTACTTGCGCGCCCCGGCCGAGGCCTGCAGGATCACCGGACTGTTGGTCTCCTGGGCCGCCTCCATGATGGCCTGTATCTGTTCGAGATTGTTGACGTTGAAGGCGGGCACACCGTAGCTCTGCTCGGCGGCATGATCCAGCAATTGACGGAGGGAGATGAGTGACATGAGAGGCTCCTGATTCGAAAATTCAAAGTCGCGCGAGCAGGGCGCGGGCACGCGCCACCACCACCTGCGTCGTGAGGCCGAGTGTTTCGTACACCTGGGCGGCGGGCGCCGATTCCCCGAAGCGGTCGATGCCCACCACGTCGCCCAAGAATCCGGTGTAGGCACGCCAGAAATGGGTGACTCCCGCCTCGATGGCGAGCACCGGGATGTGGCGCGGCAGCACGGCGGCACGATACTCGGCGCTCTGCCGGTCGAAATCGCTGCAACTCGGCATCGACACGACGCGGGTCGGGATGGCGGCGCCTTCGAGGGCGGTGCGCGCCTGCATGGCGAGCGCCACTTCCGAGCCGGTGGCGAGCAGCGTGATCGCCGCCGCGCCCGAGCCCGCCTCGGCGAGCACGTAGCCGCCTTTGCGGATGTCGCGGATCTGGTCCGCCGAACGCTCCCAATGCGGCAGGTTCTGCCGCGATAGGATCAGACAGGTGGGCCCGTCGCGCCGTTCGATGGCGGCGAGCCAGCTGACCATGGTTTCGACGGAATCGCAGGGTCGCCACAGCGCGTTGTTCGGAATCATGCGCAAGGTCGATACATGCTCGATCGGCTGGTGCGTGGGGCCATCCTCGCCCAAGCCGATGCTGTCGTGACTGAATACGTAGATGACGCGCAGCTGCATCAGCGCGGACATGCGCACGGCGTTGCGGCTGTAGTCGGAGAAAGTCAGGAACGTGCCGCCGTAGGGAATGTATCCGCCGTGGAGGGCCACGCCGTTCATTGCGGCGCTCATGCCGAATTCGCGCACCCCGTAATTGATGTAGTTGCCGCCTTTGCCGCGGCGAACCGGCACGCTGGCCTTGCCGTCGGTGAGGTTCGAGCCGGTGAGATCGGCCGATCCGCCGAGCAGCTCGGGCAGCAGCGGTTGCAGCGCGTCGATCGCGTTCTGCGAGGCCTTGCGCGAGGCAATGCTCTGGGCTTTGCCATCCGCCTGGGCCAACGCCGCCTGTGTGGCCGGCACCCAGTTGGCCGGCAGCGCCGTGCGCACCACCCGCCGGTCGAACTCCGCCGCGAGCTCCGGAAACGCCGCAGCGTAGGCCGCATAGTGGCGCTGCCACTCCGCCTGGCGCTGCGTGCCTGCCGCCCTCGCATCCCATGCCGCCCGGATATCCGCCGGAACTTCAAAGGGGGGCGAGCTCCATCCGAGCGCCTCGCGAGTCGCGGCCACTTCGGCCGCCCCCAGCGCCGCGCCGTGTACCTCGTGCGTGCCCGCCTTGTGCGGACTGCCCTTGCCGATGATCGTCTTGCAGCACACGAGCGTCGGTCGCTCGCCGGTGCTCGTCGCCGCGGCCAACGCGGCCTCGATGGCCGACGTATCGTGGCCGTCCACCCCGCGGATGACGCGCCATCCATAGGCCTCGAAACGACGCGGCGTGTCGTCGGCAAACCAATGCTCGACGTGCCCATCGATGCTGATGCCATTGTCGTCGTAGACCACGATCAGCTTGGACAGGCCGAGCGTGCCCGCGAGCGAGCACGCTTCGTGGCTGATGCCCTCCATCAGGCAGCCGTCGCCCACGTAGACCCAGGTCCTGTGATCCACGATCTCGTGGCCCGGGCGATTGAACTCGATGGCCAGCAGCTTCTCCGCGAGTGCCATGCCCACGGCGTTGGCGAGGCCCTGTCCGAGCGGGCCGGTGGTGGTCTCGACGCCCGGGGTCACGCCCACTTCCGGGTGACCTGGCGTCTTGCTGTGCAACTGACGGAACCGGCGCAATTCCTCGATCGGCAGGTCATACCCCGTGAGATGCAGCAGCGCGTACAGCAGCATGGAGCCGTGGCCATTCGAGAGCACGAAACGGTCGCGGTCCGGCCAGTGCGGATCGGCGGGATTATGTTTCAGGAATTGGCGCCAGAGCACCTCGGATATCTCGGCCATTCCCATCGGCAGGCCGGGATGACCGCTCTTCGCCGCTTCCACGGCGTCGACCGCCAGCATGCGCAGGGCATTGGCCAGCTGGCGGCGCTGGGGTGTGGGGACATCGACTTGTGCATTCATGGCGGTTCGTATTTCTCCGTGTAATCCGCTCGAAAAAGCGCCCGGGCGGCGCGGCCTACGCGGCCCGCCGCTTGCGATCCATCAGCCGCAGGATCATGGGCGTAAAGATGCACTGCATGGCGAGGCCCATCTTGCCGCCGGGTACGACGATGGTGTTCGGGCGGCTCATCCATGAGTTGTGCAGCATCGACAAGAGATAGGGGAAGTCGATGCCTTTGGGATTGGCGAAGCGGATCACGACGATCGATTCGTCCGCCGAGGGGATGTCGCGCGCGATGAACGGGTTGCTGGTATCCACGGTGGGCACCCGCTGGAAGTTGACGTGCGTGCAGCTGAACTGCGGACAGATGTACTTCACGTAGTCCGGCATGCGCCGCAGGATGGTCTCGACCACCGCCTCCTGGCTGTAGCCGCGCATGTTGTGGTCGCGATGCAGTTTCTGGATCCACTCGAGGTTGATGATCGGCACCACCCCCACCAAAAGGTCCACGTTCTTGCCGACATCCACGTCGCCGTCCTTGAACCCGCCATGCAGGCCTTCGTAGAAGAGCAGGTCGCTGTCCTCCGCCATCGGCTCCCATGGCGTGAAGGTGCCGGGCTCACCGCCCAGCTGTTTGGCCTCGGAGGCATCATGGATGTAGCGGCGCACCTTGCCGCTGCCGGTGGCGCCGTAGGTCGCCAGCGTGTCCGCGAGCTCGGCCAACAGATTCGATTCCGGTCCGAAGTGGCTGATCGGCGGACCCTTGCCCATGTCCGCCGCACGCACGCGCTCGCGCATCTCGACCCGGTCGAAGGAGTGAAACGAGTCGCCTTCGATCACCTGCGCCTTGATGTGCTCGCGCCGGAAGATGTGATCGAAGGCCTTCATCACGGTGGTGGTGCCGGCTCCGGATGAGCCGGTTACCGCGATAATCGGGTGTCTGACGGACATGCTCTTTCCCCATTCAGTCAATCTGTTGATTCAACCTAAATTCCGGCGCCGGATCGGACTCCCCTCAGGCGTCAGGTCTGAACATCGAGCGCTCGCTGAACAGCGGCGAGACGTACGGGCGGTCGATTCCCTGGGCATGTTCGCGGTGGTAGCGCTCGATCCGTTCCACTTCATTGCGCGACCCCAATATCAGCGGCACGCGCTGATGCAGATCGGTGGGCACCAGATCGAGCACGCGCTGGTTGCCGGTCGTCGCCAGGCCGCCCGCCTGCTCCACCAGCATTCCGATCGGATTCGCTTCGTACATCAGCCGCAGCCGCCCGGGCTTGCGCAGGTCCTTGGTGTCCTTCGGATACATGAACACGCCGCCGCGGATCAGGATGCGATGCACTTCGGCCACCATGGAGGCGATCCAGCGCATGTTGAAATCGCGGCCGCGGTCCCCGGTCTTGCCGGCCTGACACTCGGTCACGTAGCGGTGCACCGGCGGCTCCCAGAAGCGGGCGTTGCTGGTGTTGATGGCGAACTCGCTGGTATCGGCCGGAATCTGCATGTTGGGATGCGTCAGGATGAAGTTGCCGATCTCGCGATCGAGGGTAAATCCATGGGTGCCTTTGCCCACGGTGATGACGAACATCGTGGCCGGACCGTACAGCGCGTAGCCGGCCGCGACCTGCCGCCGCCCCGGCTGCAGATAATCGGCGGTGGCCGGCGGTTCGCGCTTGTCATGCCGCATCACCGAGAAAATCGTGCCGACCGAGACGTTCACGTCCGTGTTGGACGATCCATCGAGCGGATCGAATATCAGCAGGTAGCGGCCCCGGGCGTATTCGGCCGGGATCTCGTGGGGCTGTTCGAGCTCCTCGGAGAGCATGCCGGCGACCAGGCCGCCCCACTCGCAGCTCTTGATGATCACCTCGTCGGCGAGCACGTCGAGCTTCTGCTGCGTCTCGCCCTGTACGTTGGTCGTGCCGATCTTGCCGAGGTAGTCGCCGAGCGCTCCTTTGGCGGTCATGGCCGAAATCGCCTTGACCGCCGCGGCGACGTCGACCAGCAGGGCACCCAAGTCGTTGGCACCCTCGATTCCGGTCAATTGCTGGATCAGAAACTTCGACAGTGTGGTGCGTCCCAGATGCATGATTTACTCCTTGGCGCCGGGCTCGGCCGGCGATCGTTCGGCGGCGAGCGCAAAAACGCGGCTCGCCCGGATATCCGATTCCGCCAATGTGGTCAAATCCTCGGCGGTGAACTCCCGGTCGCGGTCGGCAAACAACCGGCTTGCCTGACGCAACCGCGCGCGATCGAGCGCGTTACGCACGCTGCGGGCATTGGCGAAATGCGGCTGATCGATGCGGGCCGCGAGATAGTCGGAGAAGGTTTGGCGCGCGCCCGGCCCGAAGCGGTAATTTTGCGCCGCCAGCATCTTGTCGGCGATCGACAGCAGGTCTCCGATCTCGTAGTCCGGGAAATCGAGGTGGTGCGCGATGCGCGAGCTCAATCCGGGATTAGATTGGAAGAAGGTGTCCATCCGATCCTTGTAACCGGCCAGAATCACGACCAGATCCTCCCGCTGGTTCTCCATCACCTGCAAAAGGATCTCGATCGCTTCCTGGCCGTAATCGCGCTCGTTCTCCGGGCGGTACAGGTAGTAAGCCTCATCGATGAACAGTACACCGCCCATGGCTTTTTTCAACACTTCCTTGGTTTTCGGTGCAGTGTGGCCGATGTACTGACCGACCAGATCGTCGCGCGTAACGGCGACCAGGTGGCCCTTTCGAACATAACCCAGGCGGTGCAGAATCTCCGCCATGCGCATGGCGACGGTGGTCTTGCCGGTGCCGGGGTTGCCGGTGAAACTCATGTGGAGCGAGGGCGCCTGCGCCTGCAGTCCGAGATTCATGCGCAGCTTGTCGATGACCAGGAGCGCTGCGATATCACGGATGCGGCTTTTGACCGGCGCGAGCCCCACCAGATCTTTATCGAGCTCATCGAGCACATTGCCGGCTTGGGAGCGTGCCAGCACGGCGCCGACGGTACGCGGCTCGGGCTCGCCGCTGCCGTCCGCCGTATCCGCCCGGGCGGCGCTGCCGGGCGCCGGGGCGCCGGTGTCGCGCGCACTCGTCTGCCCCGGAATATGGTAGGTGGGCGATGCCATCAGGCCGCCTTCGGGGTTGACGACACGCGCTTCAGTTCGGTGCGCATGGCATCGATCACCTGGCGGTAGTCGGGCTGGCTGAATATCGCGCTGCCCGCGACGAACGTGTCCGCGCCGGCTTCGGCTACGCGGCGGATATTGTCCGCCTTGATGCCGCCATCGACTTCCAGTCGGATCTCGCGGCCGCTGGTCTCGATCAACCTGCGCGCGTGTTCCACCTTGCGCAGCGCGGACTCGATGAAGCTCTGCCCGCCGAAGCCGGGATTGACGCTCATGATCAGGATCAAGTCGACCTTGTCGAGCACGTAGTCGAGCGCTTCCAGCGAGGTGGCCGGATTGAATACGAGACCCGCGCCGCAGCCCGCCGATTTGATGAGCTGCAGGGTACGATCGATGTGTGCCGAGGCTTCCGGATGGAAGCTGACGAGATCGGCACCCGCCTCGGCGAAGGCGCTTGCCAGGGCATCCACCGGCTGCACCATGAGGTGCACATCGAGCGGTATCTTGGCGCCGTCCGCGCGCACGCAATACGGCTTGATCGACTTGGCCACCATCGGCCCGATGGTCAGATTCGGGACATAGTGATTGTCCATCACATCGAAGTGGATCCAGTCCGCACCGGCGGCGATGACCGAGGTGACCTCGTCGCCGAGACGCGCGAAATCGGCGGACAGAATGGAGGGGGCGATGCGATACATGTTGTGCCTGCCAGGGCGCCATACGTTGCGGCGCCGTCCATGTCGCTGCGCCACCGACCAGCTCGGTGGCGCAGCGGGTTGCTGCTCTATCGTCGGGCGATTTACTGGTTGCTCACCGAGTCCTATTCGACGTAGCGTTCGCTTTCGGGCTTGTCCGTGGCGTAGCTGTGCACGGTATAGTGCATGTTGCGGCCGTCCGATTCCTGCCGCGCGAGACCGAACCCCGGCTCCTTCGAGGGCCGATTGACGATGAAGCTCATCGCGATGCTTTCGATATTGCGGGTCGAGTCGAACGCCATCAGCCGGATGTAGTGCTGCGGAAAGGTCTTGCGGCAGCCGGTGAGCTCGGTCATCACGCCGGCGGCATCCTTCAGATCGAACATGGGCAGACCGAACATCTCCCAGTAGGTATTGCGCGGATGCGGATCGTCGGTGTACTCGACGCTCCAGGCGTAGCCTTTCTTCAGACCGTATTCGATTTGCAGTTTGATTTCGGCGTCGGTGAGGTCCGGCAGATAGCTGAAACAGCCCTGCGTAATGCGGCCGACAGGATTGGTCATCATGATGGTGTGCTCCTAGTGGTGGCGGCGCGCGGCATCAGGCCGCGACTTCCGGGGTCGCGGCAAAATCCGAGGTATCCGTGGCGGTGTAGTTGAAGCTGATTTCGCCCCAGGTGTCGAGCGCCTGCTGCAGCGGGGTGCAGGACTTGGCGGCCTGGCGCAGGATCTGCGGACCTTCGTTGCGGATGTCGCGACCCTCGTTGCGCGCCTTGACCATGCATTCGAGTGCGACGCGATTGGCCACCGCGCCGGCCTGGATGCCCGCCGGATGTCCGATGGTGCCGCCGCCGAATTGCAGCACCACATCGTCGCCGAACAGATCCAGCAGCTGATGCATCTGGCCTGCATGGATGCCGCCCGAAGCCACCGGCATGACCTTGCGCAGATCCGCCCAATCCTGATCGAAGAACAACCCGCGCGGCAGATCCTGCTTGTTGTAGCTTTCCCGGCATACGTTGTAGTAGCCCTGGACCGTCATCGGGTCGCCCTCGAGCTTGCCGACGGCCGTGCCGGTATGCATGTGGTCGACGCCGGCGAGGCGCAGCCACTTGGCGATGACCCGGAAGCTGATGCCGTGGTTCTTCTGCCGGGTGTAGGTGCCGTGCCCGGCACGGTGCAGATGCAGGATCATGTCGTTCTTGCGGGCCCAGTTCGACATGCTCTGGATGCACGTCCAGCCGATCACCAGATCGATCATGACGATGACCGAACCCAGTTGCTTGGCGAATTCGGCGCGCTCGTACATGTCCTCCATGGTGGCGGCGGTGACGTTGAGATAGGAGCCCTTCACCTCGCCGGTCGCGGCGCTCGCCTTGTTGACGGCGTCCATCACGTACAGGAAGCGGTCGCGCCAGTGCATGAACGGCTGCGAGTTGATGTTCTCGTCGTCCTTCATGAAGTCGAGGCCGCCCTTCAGTCCTTCGTAGACCACCCGGCCGTAATTGCGCCCGGAGAGCCCCAGCTTGGGCTTGGTGGTCGCGCCGAGCAGCGGCCGGCCGAATTTGTCGAGCCGCTCGCGTTCGCCGATGAGGCCGGTGGGCGGCCCCTTGAAGGTCTTCGCGTAGGCCACCGGGATGCGCACGTCCTCCAACCGCGCGGCTTTCAAGGGTTTGAAACTGAACACGTTGCCGATCAGGCTCGCGGTCATGTTGGCGATCGAGCCCTCCTCGAACAGGATGATGTCGTACGCGACCCAGGCGAAGTATTGGCCGGGAGTGTTGGGTACCCCTTCCACCCGGTAGGCCTTGGCGCGGTAGCCGTCGCAGGCGGTCAGACGGTCGGTCCATACCACGGTCCAGGTGGCGGTGCTCGATTCCCCCGCGACGGCCGCGGCGGCCTCGATCGGGTCCACGCCCTCCTGCGGGGTGATCCGGAACAGGCAAAGGATATCGGTATCCTTGGGGACATAATCTGCGTCCCAGTAGCCCATCTGCCGATATTTGAGAACGCCCGCGCTGTAGCGCTTTTTGGCGTCCTTGATGGTCGTGCCTTCGCCTGGTTTTACCGTCGTCTCTGCCATGTTCTATTTCCCCGTGTGTGAGCCTGGTCACACTGTAAGGCGGTTGATCGTTCAGGTACATTCAGTAATTGTTACTACTATCTTAGGTACTTTTTAACGATCCGACCGGTAAGGGCCATTCCCATGCAGCCTCGAGGCCTCGATCGGGCCTCCCGACGCCCGCCGGGTCAGGGTCGGCGCATCGTAGCGCCGTGGCCCGTGTAGGATAAGCCGTCATGTGCAGAAAAAATGCCTTTCGGCCGGCTCAGCCGTGCTCGACCGCCGGTCGGGTACTCATCATTGCCGCCGCCTGGCTGGGCTCGTCCTCCCAGACAGCGCTCGCCAGCCCCCCATCGCCCCCGGACTCGTCGGCAATCGCCTCCTCGACCCGACCTCAAAAGATCCGGGAAGTGGTCGCCGATCTTGGCTATGGAGCCGACATCCAGCATGTGGACGCTGCAATTCCCTATCTGACCGCGAATGTCGCGCCGGACGACCCCACCTGGAACAGTTCGCATCCCCGATGGCGCTCCGTGGGTGCCCTGATCGGCCAAAATCTGCGAACCGATGCGCAGACGCAGTTTTCCGAATCCGAGGCCGCGATCGTCGAGAACGCGGTGCATGCCATGAGCGACGGCGTCGTTCGGGATGATCTCGATGCCGCGCTCACCTTCTTTCGCTCCCCGACGGGCCGGCGTTTCCTCGATTTGCAGCACTCCTTGATGGATTTGAGCGTCGAGGTCAACCTGGATCGGGACACGGGTGCGAGCAGCCCTCCGGTGGAGAATCTCGACACCCGCAAGCGCGTTCTGGGATTGTGGTTGCCGATCGTGTTTCTGCGCGTGATGTACGGGCCCAGCACCGCCGATCGAGCCACGGACACGGCGTACCGGTCGTTCAGCCGGCCGCGCGGCCCTGAACTCGATTCCCTGGCGCAACGCTACGCCGAGGAGCTGCCGCAATTCGAGCAATTCCTCCAGTCGGAATCATTCCGCAGGATTATCGATGCCGAAAAGGCGACGGAGCATGTCATGCCGGAGCCGGATCTCGCGACATTCTTCGCCGCCGAAGCCAAGCAGCATGCCGCCGAATGGCGCGCCGCCTCCCGCGGTCAATGATTCAGACGCTTCAGGATGAAATACCACGCGAGTGCGGCGATGATGTTGAAGATCGCAATGGCGATGGCCGACTCGATCAGGCAGCCGCGCCAGTTGAAGCTCTTCCGCGGCGCGGGCGGCCTCGCGCGCTTCACCGCGCAGACCCGCGAAGGCGGTCTGTCGGGCGGATCAAGCGATCTCCTGATCTCCGTCCCTGGGCATCGTGGTCAGGGCCAGTTCGATGTTCTCCGCCAGCTTGCCGGCGAAGTGTGCTGCCTCGAACAAATTCAGTGATTTATAGAATGCGATCTTGTTTCGATAGGTCTGGATGTCCTGCGACAGTACCGATCGGACTTCGTCTTTTGTCATCTCGTGACTCCGTATTTTCCGCAATGGACGTGGGATGCGGCTGCTGTAAGATCAATGCTCGTTGTGACAGTGCCGGACGATCGATAAGCTGGAAGGACGATATACCAACAAGGTGTCGTGATGACGCCGCACCCGAAGGATGCTGACCGTGGGTAAACTCAACGATTCGACGATTGTGTTGACGATGATAACCGTGTTTGTCGCGCTGATGTGGATCAGCACCCGATAATTGTAATTTCTCCTCGGGCGCGGCCGGCCGACCACCGCCGGAGCCGCTAATCGCTCGAGTCGCCCGGTGTCGGAAACCGTACCGAGGCAATCCTGGCGGAGACCAGCACCGCGAGCAGCGCCGCGAGCGCGAGAATCTGCTGCCAGGCCACCGTATGGTCGTAAAGACCGATGAAGATCTCGCGCAGGATGAACGCGATGCCGACCTCGGATAGTACCCGCAGGCGCACACGGTGGAACTCCAGGTAGTCGGTGAAGGTGCGAAAGAGCTCTATCAGCACGAAAACCGACAATACATCGATCACCAATTCCCGGTCGCTCGCATAGATCATTCCGTGGGCGAGTTGGTGGTCGACCAGCGCGGCCCGGAAGGCGCCGGTCGCGGTGGCGAAGTCCAGGATGATTCCGGCCAAAGCGCCAAGCAGCGTCAATATCATGACGACCACGAGCGCCGTGACGATGGCGTCGAGGATCCAACGGTACAACCGCAGCGCCCGCCTAGAGAGCCCTGGTTTGGGAATCGGCGTGGGCGAGGCCCCGCGGCTGGTCTGGCTTTGCGGTAACTCGGTCATGCTCCTGCCAGGCTCCTCTCTGTGTGCTGCGCGGACAGTACCTCATCGCCGGGAGCCGCGGGCGAGTTGATCGGTCATTTAAAGTCCGATAAAGTGCTTGCAAAGTTAAGTATTTCTTAATGAAAAACGCCACCTTACGCCAGCTGCGGGTATTCGCCTCGGTCGCTCGCCACTTGAGTTTTATCCGGGCGGCGGAGGAGTTGAAGCTCACCGCGCCTGCGGTATCGATGCAGATCAAGGAGCTCGAAGCGGAAGTCGGGTTGCCGCTCTTCGATCGCACCAGCCGGCAGGTGTCGCTCACCATGGTCGGGGAGTACGTGCTCGGGCATGCCCGGCGGGTGCTTGCGGCGATGCGCGATGCGGAGGATTTGGTGGCCCGTTTTCGCGGCCTGAAGACCGGTCAACTCGATGTCGGGATGGTCAGCACGGCCAAGTATTTTCTGCCACGCCTGCTCGCGCAGTTTCGCAAAGAGCATCCGGGGATCGAGATCCGCCTGCAGGTCGCCGACAACCGGGAAGAGATCGTCACGCTCATGCAGCAGGGGGATATCGAGCTCGCCGTCATGGGAAGACCGCCCAAGGGTTGGCCGACGCGCGCCGAACCTTTCGCGATGCATCCGCACGTGTTGGTGACGGCGATCGATCACCCGTTCACGCGCATGGAAATCGTACCTGCGCGCGCGCTCTCCGAGGAGCCATTCATCGTCCGCGAACCGGGGTCCGGTACCCGGGCGGCGCTCGATGAGTACATGCACGCGCATCAGGGCACTCTGCACGTGGCGATGCAGATGTCGAGCAACGAAGCGATCAAGCAGGCGGTCATGGCAGGCATGGGCGTGTCGCTCTTGTCGCTGCACACGCTCGGCCTCGAATTGAACCATCGGCTGATTGCCACCCCGGACACCGAGGACCTCCCGGTGATGCGCCGCTGGCACGTCGTGAACAATCTCGCCAAAACGCTTTCGCCTCCCGCAGAGGCGTTCCGGTATTTCATTCTCGATCGCGGCGAGGCCTTTTTGGCCGAGCATTTCTCGACATAAATGTTCAAAAAATCTTGAACAGCATGAGCGCGATGATGCCGATCAGAATGAGGATATCCACCGCTCTCGGCAAGAATACGATGCAGAACAGGGCGAGCACCGTGCTGACGGTTATTTGCAGGATCGGATTGCCGATCAATTTTGCGATACCGAAACGATTGGCAGACTGCACGCGCTCCCGATGGTCCATCGATGACGCCAGGGAAACGGGTGCCTCCTCGGGCGCTCGCTCAGGCGCAGGCGCGACCGGAGGCGCGGGTGCCGGCGCAGCCGCGGCCGTGGGCGTGGGTGCTGGCGCGGGTGCGGGCGCGGGCGCGGGTGCGGGCGCGGGTGCGGGCGCGGGCGTGGGTGCCGCCGCGGGCGGCGGAGCGGGCCGCCTTGCCGAGGTTCTGAGAGCGGCCGGCCGCTGCAACTCACGACGCCGCCGTCCGATGATGCGGCTTTCCGCCACCACGAACCCCGCACACAGCAGCGGCA
>Ga0182016_10001706_pt1 | contig 26538 bp, 19 predicted proteins | sample 712S2MmetaG_FD_120491 | JGI IMG/M metagenome (GOLD analysis project Ga0182016, IMG submission 120491) | Permafrost microbial communities from Stordalen Mire, Sweden - 712S2M metaG | ecosystem: Environmental > Terrestrial > Soil > Wetlands > Permafrost | place: Sweden: Stordalen | collected...
TCACATCGATAACCGATGTTTTATTTGATTTTTTATGTACAAGTTTATGATATTTACTCTTTATATTTTCGCTAACACACACATTTTTGTCAATATTATTTTTGTTGTTGATAAAATGCGCAAGTTCTTCGTTTGAATATGATTCTTTATCACAATTGTTTGTTCGTAGAACTCGTTGAAATACAAAATAAATGTGTTTACATCTATTATTTTTTGTAGTATGATCAGGACATGTACATGTGGGCTTATTAGTCACAGAAACTGTATATACATTACCTGTCAATCCCATAATTAAATATTCATAATCATTTTTTGTTTCTATTAAAAACAATTTTTGTTTTAATCCACGATCTTTTCTCAAATGGGTTTGATAATCGTATTGCTTCGGTTCTATATATTCATTATCTATTTCCTCGATAATTTTATCGGGTTCCTTAATTTTTACTATCTCCTTTTTGATTTCTTTTTTTACTATTTTTTTTGGTATGTCAATAATTTCATCATCATATAATTCATCTGGCTCATCTATTTTGATTGCAACCTTTTTAATTATTTTTTTTACTATTTTTTTTTGCGGTATAGGTTTTTTTTGTAATTCATCGATTTTATCAAGTTCATCAAAATTGTCCATATATTTTTGATTATTATGTATTTATTACCTATTTAATTATTTTATTTGATTTTATTATATTTCATTATTTATTCTCAAAATCAATTTTTTGTGTCAATATAAAGGTTTATAATTTCATTACAATATATATGTATAATCATGACTGGAGGATTAATAAATATTGTTTCATATGGCACTCAGGATATATATCTCGTCGGTACACCACAAATTTCATATTTTAAAGTAGTATATAGACGTTGTACAAACTTTTCAACAGAATCTGTTGAAGTCCCATTTGATGATGAAGTTGGATTCAATATAGTAAGCAATAAAGTGATACAACCTATAGGAGATTTAGTCAACAGAGTATATCTGAAGATTGAAATACCTGAAATATCATTCCAACGGATTGTAACACAACAACAAATTACAGAAGCAAATAACCAATATTTCATAGCCCAAGCAGAATATAAAAGATGGGTCGCATTTATGACAGTTAATGCAAATGCATATAGAGCAGCCATTGATGTATTTAATGCATCCAATATTGTTTTTTCTAATGAAATGGTCAATGCCATTATTGATGTTTTTAATAGTTATTCAACAGATCCATTTGTAGAAAATGCTATAACATATTTTTCGTCAAACTCGCCTATTTGGTATATTGCTCCGATACAATTTAATTTGCTGTTAATAGCTAACTCAATAGCAAATCCACAATTATATCCTAAACATCTTTTTAAAAGGACACTAGATGACGCAATAATTTACAGTACACAAATACAAGCATATTATGAAAATCTTGTTAAAGTGACATATGCCAACCGTGTTGATGTTGCAAACAGAAATTTTAAGTTTGCTTGGGTTGATAAATTGGGAAGTTCAATAATTGATCATATCCAAGTTGACATCGGAGGAGAAAAAATAGATAAACAATATGGTGATTGGCTAAATATATGGTATGAACTAGCAGGAAAAAAAGATTTGAATGATATATATGATAAAATGATCGGAAATGTACCAGAATTAACAACATTTGATAGAACTACAAAGCCAGCTTATACATTGACCGTACCATTACAGTTTTGGTTCAATAGATTCAATGGATTAGCTCTCCCTCTTGTTGCATTGCAATATCATGAAGTTACACTCACTATTAAATTAAAGGAATTCAAACAAGTTGCATATATTGAGGACATGAGCAAATATACGGATGTCAATTTTAGATCTTCAGTGAACTTAGATGATTTATTTGAAGAATATGGTTATCATATAAATGCTTCTTTATTAATCGATTATGTATATATTGATGGTTTAGAACGTCGACGATTCGCTCAATCAAGTCATGAATACCTTATTGATCAATTACAAGTGATTGATATAAATGATATTGACCGCGATAATATTCAAATACGTCTCGATTTTAATAATCCATGTAAAGAAATAATATGGGTAATGCAAAAAAATGCTTATGTTAATAATGCAAACGGATTCACTAAATGCCGATGGGATAATTATTCATCTACAGTTATTAATGAAGGATTAAATACAAAGGGGGCAGCACTAGAGTTTAATGGATATACTCGTATTGCCAAAATGGATGGTAATTATTTCAATTATGTACAACCATATGAGTACCACAGTAATACACCTTCTGACGGTATAAATGTGTATAGCTTTTGCTTGCGACCTGAAGAACAACAACCAACAGGAACCTGTAATTTCTCGAGAATATCAAAATCATTCTTTTCTTTGTGGATTAATCCAAAAATGTTTATATATTATGCAACGGATAATATTGATACTGTTGTGGTTGTGTTTCAGTCCATAACAAAAACGATTTACCGAAGAATAGTACCGGTTCCTACAACACCACCTCTTTTCACACCAGTGTCGTTTAGAATTTATACACTGAACACAAATATATTACGTATAATGAGTGGTATTGGTGGCACAGCGTATGTTTAAATATATACATTTATTATGAAGTTTTAACGAAATAATAAGGTTTGTTATAAGTTTACGTAATAACTACACTTGTCAATAACGAATCTGAAGATTCAATTAAAAAGGGTTATTATAACATCTAACAATATTATCAAATTAATATTAGTTCATGTAAGGCATAAAGAAGAATAAATTAATATGACTATATATTAATTTATTCGATACATCAAGTATTCGATTTGCAAATATATAAATATATATAAAATATAAAATATAAATGACTGGTGGAATATTACAATTAGTTGCGAAAGGAGTCGATGATGTATTTCTTGTCGGAATTCCCCAAATAACATTTTTTAAAATAGTTTATCGTAGATATACAAATTTTAGTATAACAAACCAATTAATTAATTTTAATCATGGGATGGATTTTGGATCATTGGGACAAACTAAAATAAAAAGATTAGCCGATTTAGTACATAAAATGTATCTTATCATTGATTTACCAGATATTGATCTTTTTTATCAGAAGTTAACTTATAATAAACTCAATGAAATACTAACACCTGTAGAAATTGATATAGTTACATTATATTATGATACATATGGAGAACAAATACCCAATATGAGTGCTCTTGTCAGTATTCCATTTTATGATACAATCGTTATACCGTATATAACAACAACAATAAATAAATATATTGCTACGATATTAATAGCAGAAGAACAGTTAAAATTATTAAATATATCCCAACAGGAAGCTACTAATAAAAATAAAATAGTCGACATCAATAAATATAAAAATCCTGCAAATATGAATAAAAATTCAGATCAGAATACAATAAAAAATAATCAAAGAAATATAACAAATCAGGAACTGGATACTATATTTATACCATTGCCAATTAGATATCAAATATATGGTAATTTTATAAAAGAATATATCAGTGTAAATCCAGGATATAATATAATTTATGATTTGTATATCTACTTAACTAATTTGTATAATACTATTGATTCTTCTTTAATAACGATGGATAGTACTACAACCATCAAAACACTCATTTTGACAATAACTGTCGACAAAACATATATGTTAAATAATATTGATAAATTTGGATTTAATAATCATAACTACTATATAGGATACAATTTACTACTACGTAATACACTTAATATACCAGATAGTGAAATTTTTGTTTTACCAATTCTTCAAGACAATCCGATTAATTTTTTCTTTGGAAACTTAATAAATGGAACACAGATACCAAACCAAATACTTGAGAATCTTGATTTGTATATGATTTACAATCTTCTTATTACAAATATTGCTAAAACGAATCCAATAGTTTTGTCTGATAATAATATTATTTCTGTTAAAAATATTCTTGTGAATATAATGTCGGTTTCATTGCAAAATAATTTATTACAATTCGCTACATTGCTTAAATTACTTAATAATTTTAAATTCGAATACCGCACACACTTTCAAACAGTTAAAAATGTAGTAATGTATGGACTATTCTATTCTACAACAATAAATTATTTAACAAAATTTGATTCTGATAAAAATATATTCTTCTATGACAAAAATTATGCATCAACACCAGAAGGTTACTATTATACAAATTGGGTAAAGGGACTCGTAGGTAATTTTTTTAACGATCTGGTTGACACCTTTTCTGGTGAAAATATTGGGAATAATCAATATATATATTTACCATATTTTGATAGTGATACATACACATCATATTATAACTTAGATCCTGCAGATATAAATCCGAATAATTTGAGTAGTATATTACAGGGAACAAATATTAAGTTCCATGATCCAGAATTGACACTAAAAATAAAATTCTTAGAACTGACTCCATTTATTGTTACACACAATTTATATACATTATTGAATCATTCATCTAATTTATACAACGTTCCAAATCCATTGCCATTTATACATAATAACTTTGGTCCAATATCTAAATATATGAATTTTTTGATTAGAATTTATAGAGCAGGATTAGGAACTGTGGAAAATTATATTTACAATAGGACAAGAACCATCATACATACAACAACAAGAATTGTAACAAATTTATTTACACCAAATAAACTGTACTCGAGAGCCGAAATTATCGATATTATCAAAATAAATCCGGATGTAAATCCGGTAATTATCAATTTATTAGGTTATATTTATGTGAAATATAATGTACAAACTGCATCGATTGCAAATGTGCCAAGAATATTATTTCCACTCGATGCAGTAATATTGATGATGGCTGCCGATATATTGAGTGATATATACCAACCGAGTGTTGATATTAGTGTTTATATTGCATTTATGAGATTGTTTAATTTATATATGCTGAGTGATATACCGCCTATTAATATAACAGAAATAGGAACAGAATATTATGGTATGGTAAATAATACTGGTTATTTTAATTTTATCATTGATTCTAACATAAACGCGGTATTTAGATTATCATCAATATGGAATAATATATCGGTAACACAAATGAATTCATTTAATGATCTATTTGCAAGATCATTATTGTCACCTGATTATTACAGAAAAACAAGTGTAGCATCAACCACATTAATATCAGCATTAAATTCTCCAAATAAAATATTAAAACCATTAACAGTGTCTACAAATGAAAATAATATTACATCAATAATAATAAATACTGATAAAACTGTGACACTTTCTTCGGATTCTACAAATAGTACAAATGGTACCACAGCCATAAATGATATAATTATTTCTAGAAGTTTTGGTTATAAATATGGAATCGGTGCGACTATGCAACAGGCTTATAAAATATTTATATATGAATTTTACGATAAAAATATATGGATTCATGACGGAAATGATGCTCACTTGGGTATTTTAATACAACTGCAAGTTTTGGCAACAAATTTTTATGCCATGGAAATTATAGATCCCACTATGAAAATGGAGTTTGCAGTTGTTAATATTACTAATAGCATAATAGATTTAATGCCGGTTATTGAAAATAATATATTGGAATTTATAAATTTGAAAAACATCAATGAGGTGAACGTTGATAGTAAATTATTTTATTATAATACATTGTTTAATATTATGACACAAAATATACATTCGATTAATTTTAGTATTGAGAATATTCATTCAGATTTATCAAAAGTTACTCTAAATAATGTAATTCCCTTTGGAACTATTCCTGAGATAATTGACGGTTACGTAAGTAAATTATATAAAACATTTCCATTAAATTTCCGTCAACTTAATGTTATATTAGGAGAAGTTTATAATATCCTACAAATTGTTCCGATGAATCAGTCCATTAATTTATTTTGTGGACGCACATATACAAGTATGTTGAATCCCATCCCAAGAATAATTACTAACTCTAAACGAACTACAATTCCATATGAAAGGGGGGTTTTAGACCTTATGATGCATATAGAAAACGAATTATTTACCAATGGACCTGTATCCATCTTAAATTACTACAAAAAAATTCTAAACTATTTTGGTACATTTATATCTGATTCACCAGGTGATTTTCCTTCGGATGTTATAATAAGAACTCAAAATTTACCACCTGCTACTAAATATCTTAAATTTTTAACACCGACGAATGTAACTGGCAATTTATATTATACTGCGGCAGAAGGAGTAGATAATACCAATCCAATGAATATTTCTAATTCATCAATTGTGACATTGTACAACAGTTTTGAATCGGTATATGGGGTAATTAGATGTTTACTCGATGTTATAATATATGATGTTGCAATTAATAATCCAACCTTTCCAATTGTATTTGGTATTACAACCCCAGATACCATAAATACCACAGATTTCAATGCAAATACACTAAGTGCATATTACAATGAATTAATATTCAAAAATAATAAATATTTAAAAATAATGACAGCACCAGGTACTATATCATTCACTGGTTCTCCATTGTATAATAGACTATTACCTCTCAGACAAACATTAGATGATCCACATCTAAGAGCAGAATTTGCATGGAGTGAATGGATTGGATATAATTTGATTGAATATATATCAGTTAGTATTGGAGGACAATTAATTGATAAACATACTGGAACTTGGTTATATTTAGACCATTTAATGAATTTGCAAAAAAATCAACAAAGAGGTAGTGATATAATGTTGGGAAATATTCCCGAATTAAAAATATATAATAATACACCAAAACCCAAAGCTTTATTATACGTGCCAATGAGATTTTGGTTTTGTAAATATTTTAATGCGGCTCTTCCGATGGTATGCTTAAGATATGCAGATGTTGAAATAGAATTAAAACTTAAAAATCTTCAAGAAGTTGCATTTTATGATTATCCCGATACGCGTTTTGTTAAAAAACCTAAACTAAATGCTAGGTTAATGGTCGATTTTGTATATTTAGAACCTGAGGAACGATATAATTTTTCTGAACACAAACATGAATATTTAATAGATGTTGTTCAACGAAATGGGGAATTTATCACAGGTGAACAAGAATTAAAAGAATCGATTTTATTAGACAATGATATTTATCATAATCAATTTAACATAGCACAATCGAAGTATCCAAGTATATATACAGAAAAAAGAATATATTTTTCGAATATGTGTAAAGAAATGATATGGATTTTTAGATTTGATAAGGTTATTAAAACAGCCGAGGAGATAAAACATAGTATACTTATGTGGACAGATTATGTACTAAGAAATGATACTTCGATACCACTTAATCCAATAATAACACCATTTAGTATTTCATCAGATAATGTAAATAAATCCTCAAGATGTAATTTTAAACGAAAAGATGTATTGGCTATACAATTAAAATTTAATGGAATATACCGGGAACAATGGAAACCTGCATCTTATTATAATTTAGTTCAGCCGTATAAAGCGTATCGTTCTAGTCTGAAGGGAAATATCTTTTATTATACATTTGCATTATTCCCTGAGTATTTACAACCGTCGGGAGCAGCAAATATGGATCAAATACAGGATCTAACTATAGCAACACAAATTTCTCAAGAAATAGCAGAAAAAATTAGGAAAAAAGAAATTGTAATGAAATGGGATGTATATTGTCGAGCAACAAATATACTACGTATAATGAGTGGAATGGCTGGAATGGCATTTTACGGGTCCCAATATTAAAGTATTAAAGTATTAAAGTATTAAAATATTAAAGTATTAAAATATTAAAATATTAAAATATTAAATAATTAAAAATTGATAATATAAGTTGATATATTATTCAATTAATTTTTCTATATTACCAAAGTTATTTTTAGTTGTATATAAATAAAAATAATTATATATGGAAAATAAAATAAATAAACAAACTAATCAACAAACTGATCAAGCAGTTGATAAAAAAACAGATCAACAAAAAAATATTGCCCAAGGATCATTTTTTTGTGATAAAAAAGAATTGGATTCTTGGTTAGAACAGTCTCAACGTGAAACGGATGAATTTTATAAATATTATTGGACCCCACCAAAACATTAAACTTTTTAATTTATTTAGTAAAAACTAGACCGGCTACACCATTGACAACACGCAATACATTGTACTCTAAACCATATGTTCTTACTACGACTGTATTTTTATTAGTGATAATATTTTGTAGTGTGAGATCTAATTGTATAAAATCTATTTGTGACATATTGCAACTGCCGGATGGTTGATACTTATCTGGGAAAATAGAAAATGAATAAACATTTATACCTTCATCGACTGTATGAGGAAAACATTGATATGGTTGAATCCAATTAAAATAAATATACGAACGTTTAGTTAGTCTATTTTGACTGTTAAGTTTTATAGTTTCTGATTTGACCAATGATTTACCGATTTGTTGATTTTCTATATATACATAACTGTCTGTATAATTAAAAAAATCATTATTGTTTGTGTCGAGTAAATACTCTTGTTGAACAATCCATACCATAAATTTACACGGTTGGACTAAATCTATTGTTATAACACGTCCTGTACTTTCTATTGTTTGTTGTCCTGAATAATTTATTGTTTCAATAAGATAATCATGTTTTGTCTGAACAAATCTTATTCTTTCATCTTGATCGAGATAGATATACTCAACAAGTAAAAAAGCATTTGTTATATTTACAGGAGATAAACTTGGGGGTGGACTAACCGGATGAGAAACGGAATTAAATCGAGGCATTGCAACAACTCCGGTAGTTTGTCCAACGATGAAATATTTGAAAGAAATTGTACTATTATTACTTGGATAAATAATATTAAGAATTTCTGATACTGAAACGGCATTGTTTTGTATTGACTGAAAATTATTTCTTGATATTTTTTTGTAATATAATCTTCTAGTCAAAAAATCAAAACTTGTAAAAATACCAGAAGCAATTTGTCCACTAACATTTTGTTCGATATATTCGAACGGTTGAAAATTTACAATGTCATTATAAACATCAATATAATCTGTTGGCGTTATAATATAACATTGATCCGCTGCATTTAATTCTACACTGATTTTTACTTCACTATATTGCAAACTAACTAATGGAAGAGCAAGACCGCTATTTCTACAAAACCAAAATTGCAAAGGTATATATAAAGTATATGGGTCTTTCCCATTAGTAAAATTAGTTAATTCTGGTACATTTCCTATCATTATATCTAATCCTCTATCTTGATCTTTACTACCGAGTAATTCACTCCATATATTGAGCCATTCTCCATAATGTCTATCTACAAGTTGACCACTTATTTCTATATCAATGGTTTTTATCATTGCATGTCCTATTTTTCTAATCCATGCGAATTTAGTATTGGGATCAATAGTTTCTGAATCGATATAAAATTGTTTAATTCTAGGCAACTCGATAACGATATAAACTTGCCCGATCAAATCTCCTTCTGTCGATAAAACACATGAAGCACGATTATCAAAATTCAATTCACTCCTGAAAAATTGAGGTACCTGTTCCATAGAAAAATTTGTATGTCTTCTATACACAACTTTAAAAAATGTTATTTGGGGATCACGTGTTAAAAAAAGATCTTGTAATCCATATGCAACAAGTTGAATCAATCCACCCGTCATTTATTATATTTATATTTATATTTATCAATATACGATAAATAAATATATTAAATCATTCATTAATAACGTACGCTAAATACGTTATTAATGATTATATAACAATAATTTAAATATTTATATTTATTTTTTATTAATAATTAAGAAATTTAGAGATTAATTTGTTTATAACCAGAATCAGTTTGTTTGTTGACTTGGTCGTTCAAAATTTCTTGAAGAGCTCCCAAAATATTTACTAATGAACATTCTTCCGTACCTTGTCTGTCAACTAATGAAGTTTGTTTATCAACCAAGTTTTGAATGGCAGCGAAGTCAATAGTTTCTTGTCTGTAGTTTCTGAATAAATCAACAATCTTTCTGTATTCTTCAAGATATACTTCGGTTTTTATCAATTCATTTTCGAGAGTTTGAAGAGTATCTACTTTTTTGTTGATTTCTACCAAATCTTTTGGATCGATTTCTTTTCCTTTAGAACGTAGGTCTTCCAATGTACCTTTAATGATAGCATATAAAGCAGCAGGACCAGTTATAACACCAGAATCACGACGTTTTAAATATGTATCAATTGGCATATGGCCTCCCAATTGGAATGGTATAGTTGAACTATAATCTTGTGGACCGTTGCCAACAGATAATTGATATGGCATAGCAACTCTGACTTCTTGTGAAGCGAAGGGAGAGGAATAAACTGGACCACCCATGCCGAAACCCATAGTACCTTGTCTTCTGGAATTTATTCCAGCATTCAAACGAGAACGTAACATATTGAAATCATATAAACCTGACATCGGACCTTTTGGATCTACTCTCATTCTAATACCTAGTCTTTTGGCTAAATCGGATTGTTGAGCAGTACCAGTTGCTTCGAGTGTTTTTCCTACGAATTTATCACCATTTAGAATGGCTGGGTTAGCATTAACATATTCAACCAATAATTGTAAATAATCCAACAATTTTTCATTTTGAGTTATTATTTGTTCGACTGGTGTATTAGTTGTAGGATCGACTTTACCAGCAAATTTAGTGCTCAAATAGTTAGCAACCCAATGATCTTTGGATTCAATCTTCAATACACGGGATCTACATACTGGATCATATTCTTCTCTGTCTCTGAAACCGAATTTTTGTAAGGTTCTGATTGCTACAAGAGGATGCATTTGACTAATTTCATTGCGAGCATCAGTATAGAAATCGTTTTTCTTCCAGAATTCGATACATCCATCAATATCATTCAAGTCGGCATTCAATAAACATTGATACATATATTTCTTACATTCATCTGGAGTGCCATTTGTTAAAGTCGAATAACATTTGAAGTTTGCTGTCAACATATTTTTAGTTGCGTCATCATCTTCACCATAATAAACTGGTCCGTTTGGACTATCGGTATAAAGTCTACCACTAGCATCACGTTTCCATATATTTTTATCAGCCAAACTAATAAATGGACCTTGTGGAGTAGCAGCTTCTGGTGATTTCATCAATTGTTGAAGTCTGAATAATCTACGTCTAATTAAACGATCAACATCTAATACAAATATGTTATTGGCAGCACTTGCTCCTTGCCAAGCAGTTGGGAGACTAGTAAATCCTTGTGTACCGTCTGCATTAGTAACACCAAGAACTATACCACAGTAAAGTTTTTTCAGTACATTGACACCTTGAACATTTTGCCAACCTGTGACTTTAATTTTATTTCCAGTGGAATTACTGAACCAAATATTATTAAATATTTTTGGACTGACTTTTGGTACAAGGTTAAAGAATCTTGGACATGCTTTCAAACCAGCACCCCCAGCTGATACTTTCTTCAAATTGACACGATATTGGGCATAATTGTTTGGATCTATTTCTTGACCCATTTGATTATCAGAGATGGTTTGCCAAGTGCCGGTTCCTACATCAAGTTGTTGGAAATTCATGTACATATTATAAAATTGTTTTGATGCTGGGGTTAATTGATCCCATTTCATGTATATATCATTCCAAAGTATTCTAGAAGCATCGGCAACACCGGCTGTATTTAATGTTGTTTTGGCATTGCCTGCACCAGTTGGTGTATCAATGAGTCTGTGAAACAAAGCTGTTTGTATAATGAAATCAGTAAAATCATAATGTAAATCATTGTCATCCATACCAGCGGGTTTGCTTGATGCATCATAATTTTGGGCTCTCATGATATCGTAGGCCATTGTGTGATCAGTTGATAGACTTGTTGGCTCTCTTTCGTTAATAGATTCGTTGAAATTTGGCAAAAATAATTTAATAAATAAATCAGCTCTTCCATCGTTACCGAAAAAGGGCGCTAATTCATGTCTAGTTTGTCTTCCTTCTTGTGTCGACATTAGATTTCGATATATTATAATCGTAAGAAAAAATTAAATTAAAAAAAATTAATTCAACTATATAATTAATCAAAAAAAGACCAAAAAATGCAAAAAAAGTTCAAAAAAATACAAATATTTATTTTTCCTATATTATTATTTTTAAACTTTTTTGTATGCCTATTTTATAACTTATAGTTTGTATCTTTAATATTCAAATATGCAAAGTGATTATGTCAATAAGACAACCATAATTGTTGGTATACTAGCAATTATAATTCTGATACTCCTCATTATGAATTATCAGAAAACGAACCAAATTAACGCACTCAAACCAACAGAGGCAATGAAATCGGTAGGTGGTAATATGCAAAGACCATATCCTGGACCACATCCAGGACCACATCCTGGACCACAACCTGGACCACATCCTGGACCACAACCTGGACCACATCCTGGACCATATCCTGGACCATATCCTAGACCACAACCTAGACCACAACCTAGACCACATCCTAGACCAGACAATAGACGCCCAGTTCAACCGATAATAATAAATTACCGACCTCCAATCCATATAAATAAACCAGTCGTTCCTGCTGAAATAGTATTATATTATGCTGAATGGTGTGGACATTGTAAAAATTTCATGCCTGTTTGGCAACAATTCGAGGAACGTAACAAAAATAGAATTACCATTAAAACAGTAAACTGTGATGAAAACAAATCATTATGTTCCAAAATGGATATACAAGGATTCCCAACTGTCAGATTATATAAATCAAATAGAGAAGTTGTCAACTTTGAAGGCAATAGATCAGTCGAAGGATTAGAACATTTTATAAACCAGTATGTATAATTTTATTATTTTTTACAAAACATTATGTTCCTTTTAATGTTTATAAAATTCATTATACATTTTTTTACCAACATCAATGAGTTCATCCTTGAATTCAAGATATTCTAAATTTTTTTCTGGAACATCATTTAATCCATACATTAGACCATATAAAAAGGCAGCCATTGCACAAGTTGTATCACTGTCGCCTAGATGCAAACCTGCATATATAACAAGTTTTTCCCAAATATTTCCACTGTCCAATAATGCATCATATACCATTATCATAGCACAAAATCCACTTTCACCTATCAAAAAACTTTCTGTGTCTCTTGTAAAATTTTCATAATAATATCTCGATCTAAATATCAAGTTTTTATGTGATCTCGACATTATTGGTTCTTTATCATCAAACCGTGTATCAATATATTTAATCCAATAATTAGTAAACTTTTCATAATCATCTTCTTCATCAACATCTTTTTTTATATACTGCTTAACATCCTGTGAGTTCAACAGGTTGACTAATAAAAAGGGCCATTTCTTAATATTAATATGTTCGATTACAAATGAAGTAAATAATGCCATTGTAAGACCCCCTAAATAGCCATATGCAGAATTGTGCGTTATTCTCGATAATTCAATTGCATACTTAATTAATAAATTTCTATTTTTTTCGCCATAATAAACAAGACCAATCGGTCCGGCTCTCATTGCCGCACCATTTCCTCCACTCATTTTATCATATGGTAGTGTCCTACCATCCTTACCTTTATTTATTAGTTTGACATATTTCCATGTTGTAACACCAAAATATCTATCTTTTCCCTTGTCTTTATCTTTTAACATTTCGTTGAACGCTATAATTATTTCTTGTTCAACATTGTGAATAATATCATTTGATTTGTTCGTTTTATTCGAGTTATTTAGTTTATCTGCTTTATTTGGTTTATTTGGTTTATTTGGTTTATTTGTTGTTATTATTTTATATATGTCATATTTACTTTCTAATAATCCCTTCGCCATTGCTAAATTTATTATGGTGTCATCAGATACATACCATCCGTTTAGATTAATATCATTAATACCACCTAACGATATAAAATCGTATAATAACTCTGTTGTCATATTTAGAGTGATCGTTTTTTGATAATAATTAAATTCCCATTCACCATTTTTAAACCCAATTGTGTCACCCAGTCCATACAATAAAAATGCCGCAATATATTTATCTTCATCAATTATTTTATTTATTTTATTGCCCACATTGTCAGAAACTTTATCTGCCATTTTATATTGATATTTATAATATTAAGATATAAATAACTTTGACACAATTTAAATACAGTTGCTAAGAACAAATCTGAAAATTCAATTGGAAGGGTTATTATAACATCTTACAATGTTATAAATACACTTGCTAAGAACAAATCTGAAGATTCAATTGGAAGGGTTATTACAACATCTTACAATGTTATAAATACACTTGCTAAGAACAAATCTGAAGATTCAATTGGAAGGGTTATTACAACATCTTACAATGTTATAAATACATTTTATTTACTTTTGAGCGTTTATTCACTCTATAAAAAAATAAAAAGTGAATATATAGTTTATCAAATGCCTAAATCATTAGACAGATCGGATAGATCAGAAAGATCAGAAAGATCAGAAAGATCAGAGAGATCAGAGAGATCAGAGAGATCAGAGAGATCAAATAAATCGAGGAAAATAACTGAACTTGAATCAGATGATTCACAAAGAATGACATATTATGAAGTTTTGGGTGTTTCTGAAAATGCTCCCATATCAGAAATCAAGAAACAATTCAGAGAATTAGCCATTACATTTCATCCAGATAATCCCAAAACTGGCGATGCTACATTGTTTGCCTTAGTAGCAAGAGCATATGAATGTTTATCAGATTCCTCTAAAAGAGACGAATATGATAATGTTTTGCTTATAGAAAAGAAAACACGAAAAACTGACCATTTTAGCAAGCAAAAAGCTTTTGAAGATTTCATAAAGGCGCAAGATAACGATCCATCAGGAGAAAGAAAAAAAGCTGCAGAATCTAAATTCAAATTAGATTTTGTGGATTTAGATTCAAAGAGAAAGTTTGACAGAAAACGTTATGACGATGAAAAAGATAATCCATTAAAAATAAAAGAAACATCGAGAAAATTAGAAGATTTAATGATGGCAAGAGAACAGGACGATATTGAATTAACTCATAAAAAAATATTTGACGGTCAATTTATACCAGATAAATTTAATAGATTATTTGAGTCAAAATACAGAGCTTCAGATAATCAATTGGTAAAACATAAAAGTGCTCCATCAGCATTCAATGAAATTAATGGAGCATCATTGTTTAATTCTGGTGATGATGAGTTCGATGATATGATGAGGGAAGATGATGATGAAAATGATGATGATTTAGAAGTCAGTGGTAATAATTTTTCATCATTAAAATCATTCAGAGATGAAGAATTACGCATAACTGATGATGATATTAGAAAAATAAGTTCAATGAGTGGAAATAGTAACTATATGAATCATAATGCGGATAGAGGTAAACTATATCAAGATGATTTAGAAAGAAGATTAAGAGAAAGAGAGGAAGATGATAAATTATACGATGGCCGAAAAATGAAAGATTTTGATACTGATCCTAAAATGAATGGATATGGAATTTTACATAATGTTGGATTAACAGGTAGAGAACTAGAATTTGATGAAGATGTCGATGATAAAACAGTCAAGAAATTATTGGAATATAGAAAAAAAACCAAAAAAAATAATTGAATTTTATAAAATGTTTACTATAAAAATTATTTGAATTTTGTAAAAATATTGAATAATTAAATAAATGATTCTATTACATCAAAATACTAAAAAGTATCTTGATACCTTATTAATATTATATGTATTTGATCGACAAAATAATGTCGATATGTGTCAGAAAAAAACACAGAAAGCGTGTTTTTAGTATGCATACACGTTTATTCAGATCCAATTCATTAGTGGATTCAGTATGTTTTACTGCAGAAAATAATTTCAATTCTAATTTTACTACAGCTTCTTCAGTTAAATGTACTGATAACAATGACGACAATAATACTAACCGTGATAATAATACCAAATATATTGATGACGATGATGATAGCATACCAGTTGAAGTGGAAAAAACAATAAATCATCAAAGATCTCGTAGTACATCCATCGTTACTTTAAATGATGCACTTGCTTTCCTTCCCACTCCGACAGGTGGATTTCAAGTTAATATGTATGGATATTTTATAGATTTACAACAGATTGATGTACATGAATACGATAGAGAATCTTCATCAGATATTAACTCCAGTAATTCCACTTCTCGAATATCAACACCGCTACCTAACTTAGAAAGTGCACTTGATAAGAACGAATCTGAAGATTCAATTGAAAGGGTTATTATAACATCTAACAATGTTATAAATACACTTGATAAGAACGAATCTGAAGATTCAATTGAAAGGGTTATTATAACATCTCACAATGTTATAAATACACTTGCTAAGAACGAATCTGAGGATTCAATTGAAAGGAACAATGTTATAAATACACTTGCAAGGAATGAGTCCCAGGAATCAACTAGAGGTGTCACATTATCTAACAATGATATAAATAAGAATAAGAATAAAAATAATGCTCGGGCATATAAAATAAAACATAAAAAGAGTTTATCATATGATTCATATGAACCATATGATAACAATATTAATAAAAATACACATAAACGTCATATTTCATATATTCCTCCAAAAATAATTAGTGGCAATTAATAAAAATTGATTATTTATTTATCAGATATTTTTTAATTATATTTTTATGCTCAAAGTGACTTAATTTTTGTCATGAATAAAAATACCAAATTAGACAAATTAGACAAATTAGACAAATTAGACAAATTAGACAAATTAGACAAATTAGACAAATTAGACAAATTAGACAATCTTGATTATAAAAATTTCATTGTAGACCCAGTGAATATATCATTCGGTGGAAATATTATTTTTGAAGATACTAAATTAATTATTAAATATGGTGAACATTATTGTTTAATTGGTAAAAATGGTGTCGGAAAAACAACATTACTAAATGCCATTGCTATGAGATCAATTAATGTGCCAACTAAACTGGATATCGTATATGTTAGACAAGAAGAACAATCATCTAACGTTACCGTAATTGACTCTCTTGTTAGTACAGATAGTAAATTAAATATTAAACATAGAAGATTGATAGAACTAGACAAATTATTAGAAAGTGACGAAATTACTGATGAACAAATAGAAGAACATGAAAATCTTTATAAAGAAATAGGTAATGATGGTATAATTGCCAAAATAAAAGCACAAAAGATATTATTAGGATTGGGTTTTTCACCAGATGACATAACAAAGGAAATAGCAGATTTTTCTGGAGGGTGGAGAATGCGTATAGCTTTGGCAAAAGCATTGTTTATGACTCCAACACTTTTAATTTTGGATGAACCGACTAACCATTTGGATTTAAATGCAAATATATGGCTATCTTCATATTTGAAAACATATCCTAAAATTTTATTGGTTGTATCTCATGATCAATATTTTATAAATGAAATAGGTACAACAATTATACATATTGAACACCACAAGTTAAATTATTATAATGGTAATTATGATAAATTTCTCAAACAATATGATCTAGAAAAACAAAAAATAATTAAAGATTGGAAGCATGCTGAAAAAGTTATTAACAAAATGCAAAACAAAAAGGAATCGGATGAATATATTAAAAAAAATAATATTATTCGTCCTGAAAAAGATTATGCAGTTAAAATTGACTTTTTTGAACCGAATCAATTAAAAGGAAATATTTTGTGTTTAGAAAATGTTTCTTTCGAATACGATAATAATCACGCAAAAAATAAATTATTATTCAAAGATACAAATCTAGAAATTGGGGCTAATAGTAGAATATCTATTGTAGGAAAAAATGGTGTAGGAAAATCAACTCTACTCAAATTATTAATCGGTGAATTACAACCTACGAAAGGAACTGTTATTAAGAATTCTATATTAAAAATTGGTTATTATAATCAACATTTTGAAGAGGGAATGGATCCACATATTTCGGGTGTAGATCTATTACAAAATCTGAACAAAGATATTGATATAACAACAAGTCATAAATTTCTTAGTTTGTTTGGTTTGGAACCAAAATATCATAATCTTCCAATAGGCACTCTCAGCGGAGGTCAAAAAGCTCGTGTTAAATTTGCCTCTTTCGGTGTTATGAAACCACATATTCTTATACTAGATGAACCAAGCAATCATTTGGACATAAATACATTAGATTCATTCATTATCGCATTGAATAAATATTCCGGCGCCGTTATAATTGTAACCCATAATTTTGAATTAATAACCAGAATAAATTGTGAATTGTATGTGGTCGACAATGGAGAAATATATTGTTATGATGGTGAATATGACGATTATATAGACGAAATTACAAAGATTGATTCATAATTTAAACACATAATATAAAAAAAATTGATTAATGTAATTTATTGACATGTTTATATATTTTTGTCTATTATATCTGGTTTTTACATTAAATTCATTAAATTCATTAATATTTATCAACATTTATTACTAAAGTAAATATGTTTTCTCGTATTACTAAACCTGTGACTATTTTTAGACAAATTAATCAAATTGGTCAAATTGGTAAAATTGGCCAAGTTGCACAAATAAGATCTTATAGCAGTACTTCCATCGACAATGCTAAAAAATCTATTTTCACAAATAACAATCCCCTGTTTCAGACATTTCGTGGATTTCAAGTTAGAAAAATGGCGACATCAACAAATTCACAAAATTCTCAAATTTCACGATTTCAATCAAAATATGGTCTTCCAAAATATGAGGATCAAACTGAAACAAGTACAAAACTGGGTTATCTTTGCAGTGGTCTCATTCTTGTAGGAGGAACAGGCTATTATTTTGTTAATAGAAACAAAAAAGATGATAACTCTGAAGATTCTTTCTGTGCCAAACGCATCAACACAACTTATGGATATGTACTTGGAGGACTGGCCACGACTGCAATCACGGCCATGGCATTGGCTCGCACAAAATTACCACAAACACTCATGAGAATAAATCCATGGGCCTCACTAGTTGGTGGTCTAGCAGTTACAATTCCATTTATGTTTGGAACGATGTTTGTTGATTTTGAATCAGATCCTGTTTTGAAACATGCCATGTGGTTGGGATTTAATGGTTCCGTTGCTGGTAATTTGTGTACTATAAGTCTTTTGGGTGGTCCGATTATTGCACAGGCTGCGATCGCTACCGGTTGTCTAATGGGTGGTTTATCTTTAGTTGCTATTACATCAAAACCAGAAACATTCAGTAGTTATCATGGTATGTTAGGAATTGGTCTTGGTACTGTGATTGCAGCAGGTTTGGGAAATATGCTGTTCCCCCTACCTGCTCTTTATAATGTTTCATTGTATGGAGGTCTTCTTGTTTTTGGTGGTCTTACTTTAGCGGATACACAAAAACTACTTATAAAAGCCAAAACATCTGAAAAATTCGATCCCATCAATGAAAGTCTTAGTTTGTATCTTGATGCTGTTAATATTTTTGTACATATCGCGGAAATTCTGTTCAAAATCGAATCAACAAACAAAAAATAAATCACTTTTATTTATTAAAAAAATTGAAAAAAACAATAATAAATTATAAAATTATTATTGGCTGGATTATCAATAAAATAATAAACACAAAATACAAATGTCTATTTATTTAACGAAACTACAATACGACGACTACAACAATGAAGTATCCCGCTTGGCGGTAGAATACGATAAAATGAGAGATCCGACAGTAGTCCATAAATTTACTGCGATTGCATTTGTTGATAGAACAGTTCATGTTAAATTTATGAATGGGCAACCTGTTTGTGCAGTACATAATAATAAAAACTTGGGACCAGTTTCCCTCAGTCACAATGCAGTTTCCGATTACTGTTTCGAAATCTCGAAACAAAAAGAATTCAATTCTTTTAAAGAATCACATCCTCATTTTACACTAGAAGTTAAATATGTAAATGATGGATGTGTTAGTGGATTTGTTGCAAAAGCATATGATATGAACCATAACGAATTAGCAGATTTCACAGATTATGACAATTGGTAGTTTAATCACCTTTGGAGTATTATAATATGATGCAATTGGATTTGATAGATAAAACATCATTTTGATTACAATCGATATTACATATTTCATTAATTTTATTATAAATATTTCGTAAAAATATCGGCGGCATATTTACGGAAGAAAATGACCAATAATAAACTTTAGCTTCTTGTAGTTTTATATTTTCTTCTTGGTATAATATATAATTATTAATATTGTTTGGATTAATGTAATTTGTGTGCAAAATATTTGGCGTAATGAGATCGAATAATTCTGTAATATTATTATTTGATTTAATAAATCGTAAAATTTCTTTCGATGAATGAGTGTGCTGTTTAATATGATATATTTTCCCATTATCATAAATCCGAATACCTTGTTTTCCTCCTCTAAATTCTCCTTTACATCCTGATTCAATATATTTCATTTTAATTTATGTGTATTAATCAAATTATTGATTATCTATATTTGAAATTTTATATTTTATAAATCAATTTTATTACATTTTCGGAACAAACATCTCACAATGTTTCTTGATACGATCCTCATACTCTGATATATTATTTTTATATAATTCTAACAATTCAAAATCTCCCACGTGGTCGATTTGTGGGTTTTCTATCAATGTTATTACTTCCTCTAAAATGTCTTTTAATGTTGCCGATCTCGGATCTAAATTTATACATCTTGAACTTATTGTACCATTATTGATATTTATGTGTTTAATATTTGTCTTGAAATTTATACTCAACGGTTTGTATGGAAATAATTCACCAAGATTAATGACCACTTCGAACTTATAGCCATGGTAGGGTGTCTTATTTTTACATTTTACAAAGGCATGAATTTTATTTATTTTACTGTGTCCATCATCATTAAAATCATTTTCTGTTATTATCTCACAATCATCTGAATCCATTTTCGACAGTAATTTAAATTCATGAGTCAGTCTATTTGTTTTAGTCGTGTTATATCCAAAATTTTTATACATGTATATATTTTTTAATATCTTTTTTCATTTATTTATCATTGTTGTGTATTTATGGTATTAAAATCAGTTTTTTTATTATACAAAATATTTCGATAAGTTATTCAAATCTGTTCATAACTGCATCAAATCCTTGGTCGAATAATTTTTGTTTTTCTTCTTCATTGACAACAAAATTTACACTATTAGAACCAGTTACATCGATTCTTACTGTAAATTTTTCATATTCCTTCATAGAATTGCATGTCATCCCTTCTAGTAAACATTGTAATGTGTGATACATATAATCTTCTATATTTTTTATTTCATCAATAGGACTTTTAACATCATTGAGATGTATTCCGATAACATCATCTAAATCGTTACTAAACAATTGCATGGGATAATTATCCATGCAACCACCATCTATATACATTTTTCCTTTGTATGTTACGGGAACGAAATAAATTGGTATAGAGATCGACATTCTTATTGCTGTTATGACTGGCATTTCTGGAACAGTTTTGTGTGAAAAATAATAAACTTTTTTATCATTTACACAAGTTGCTGTTATAATAACTGTTTTGTTTGTTATATTATACATTTCTCCGAATGTTATATCTGGATCAATATTTTTTGCACTAATTAATTTTCTTACTACCATTTCGAATCTTTTTCCATCATCTAAACCATATTGTGTCAATAAATTTGAGAAATCAGCTCCTGTCATTTTTCTAAAATCAACCATTTTAAGAATTTCCATAAGTTCATCTGCTTTGTATCCAATTGACATCAAAACAGATGTACATGCACCAATTGAAGATCCTGCATATGTTTTAATATATTTTATTAAATCCATTTTTTCTAATGCATGAAGTGATCCAAGGAGGGAAAAACCTTTTATACCACCCCCAGACAAAACTAATTTTGTTTTTTTTGCATTTTTATCCAACTTGGATATTTTTTTAGTCAACAGTCCAGATAATTCGGGACAATCGAATATTTCATTCAATTCATTATCGAGATCAGCTTCAGACATTGCCATTATGTTATTGTTATATTTTATTTAATTATATTTATAATATGGTTGGATCATTTTAAGTTCTAAATAATCTCACATATTATATATTATAACCTGATTATAACAATACCTATAAATGGAAAAATTAAATATTCAGAATCTATTCAATTGTCAAACAGGAAATAATAAAACACTTGATGTTAAATCAATAATTGATAAATCCGACAATTCATTTAACATAAAAAAACTTGTTGAATCGAGAGAACAACGTAGAAAAAAATTAGTTGATATATATAGAAGAACATATGTAAATTGCATTAAAAAAATAGATGTTGCAAATTCAATAAATAAAACAGATTTATTGTACACAATTGCTCCATTAATTGCTGATTTACCCGATTATGATCCGAGAGAATGTTTAAAATATATTGATGATCAACTAAAGTGTCTTTATTTTGATACATACATAGTAAATGCAACAACAATATTTATTACTTGGCTATATATTGAAGTAAATATAAACAATATAAACAATATAAGTAATGTAAGTAATTCATATAATTCACATAATTCACATAATTCACATGGTTCAGAAATGTCTACGTGAAGGAGTAAACATGTCAAGTAATAAAATTATTACAATACCGATTATTATTACAATGAATAATTCTTTAGTTACGACTATTTTATTATCCATTGATTGATCATTTTGATTTGTTTGATTTGTTTGATTTGTCTGGCTAAATTGTCTTGTGATATCATGATATTTTTTATTTATTGAATCAGTTTTATAATTATCATAATTATTATAATTTCTATTATTTTTTTTCAATTTTTTATTTCTGTATACATCAGATCTGGGATATTTATGTCCATATTTTGATGTATATTCTGATCCAGAAGATGAATATTCCGATCCAGAAGATGAATATTCTGAATCAGATGGTGAATATTCTGATTCAGACGGCGAATATTCTGATTCAGATTCTGATGATGAATATTCAGAATCGGAACTTTCCTGATTAAAAACGTGTTTCTTATTTTTTTTATTTTTGATTATATTCATAAATATTTTTCTACATTTATAACATTTTTTTATGTGATCTAAATCATTATTTTTTTTACTTTTATTATATTTTTTAATCATATTTTTAATGTTTGAGAAATTACATTTTCCTCTTCCATTTAAACTAATCGAATCATTTGAACTAGAACTATTTAGACTATATGTACTATTCGAGCTAAGCATACTATCCAGAGATTCCATATCTATTTCTCCATTCGATTTACTATCATTATCATTATCATTGTTATTATTGTTATTATTATTATTATAATTATCATTATAATCACCCCATGCATTGAAATATGATTGATTTTTTTTAAATCCATGAGATTCCGCATTTTTTGTAAATAAAGTATTATCCTTTAGATCATTCATTACGGGTCTTTTGGGCAAAGGAATATTTGAATATTTATATACTGTTTCAGATCTCCTTTTATTGGCTATATTTTTAGCCATATTATATAGTTCATCATTGGGATCCATTTCACAATTATTATTTATATTTTCTACTGATCCGTACCCCATTTCTTCATCGAAATTATTGGGGTTCGAATTATCGAAGTAAGAATATGAATTATTCATATTGATATAATTTATTATACATAATTTATTTAGTGATCAAATAATATAAAACTTATATTTGTATAAATATCATGTCTGAGATAATTTTAGAAAATATTATGACAGGGATAATGGAAAAAGAAAATTATATTATAAATAAAAAATTTGATGAATTAAATGATATTAACGGAACCAATAATCAAGAATTATACAAATATCTTAAATATTGGCTATACGCGATTATTATTATTACGATAATATTTCTATGTTTTCATGTTATTTCCCTAAACTATTGGGATCATGTAATTTATCCTATTTATGATGTCAACTGTGGACAAAATAATCAGTACAGTAAATGGATTATAGAAAATACTCCTGCATATCCACCACCACTAATTAATTTTATAGATTGATAAATCCACACATTTGACTAAATAACTTAATAACTTAATAACTAAATAATTAAATATATATAAGGACAGATTAATTGCGTATTAATATAGAAAGTATTTTCTTATTTTGTTTTATATCTGGATAAAATGACATACAATGTTTCCCATTTAGTTGATGATAACACCTTTAAGGATATGGCTAGTAATATTATTAATAATAAAAATCAAGCAGTTGAAACAACTGATATGATGCCAGATTTACTGGCGGATTCGACTAAATTAGTCAGCGAAAAAAATCGTATTTATTTTGAAGCAAATGACACCTCAGAAGAAGAATTGGATCAGGATATGAATGATGTTATTAGAAAGAACGACAATTATGATGACGACAATGATAATCAAAATTTTTATGATGATGAAAATGTTCGATCTGAACATAAAAATAATGAAAAAAATCGAGATAGATATGATGATAGGAGTACACAACCTCCGAAATCAAATAATCAAGATAAAAATCAGCAAAAACAACAAAGTATTCAAAATGATCTCTATAAACAAAAAAACAGAGTTACGTCTGAAAATAATACAAATACTGAACATGAACAGGAACAGGAACCTCATCGAGATGAGAAACAATTATCTCCTGAGGAATTACAATTGGAAAAATTAGATATGGTTCGAAAACTCGGTGAACTTGCTCAAGCTGGCGTCAAATTATCACAAAATTATAATATTAATTCAGATCTAAAAATGATGAAATTCGAATATGAAGTTCATAAAAATATTCGTGCGAAAAGAAATGCTATTAATTGGATGAGCAGTATGTCGCTTAATATGATTTATGGTATAGAAATGTTGAACGAAAAATATAATCCATTTGATTTAAAATTGGGTGGATGGAGTGAACAAATGAATGCTGATATTGATAATTATTATGATGTATTTGGTGAATTGTATGAAAAATATGCAACTCCTGGAAAAGGAATGGCACCAGAATTAAAATTATTACTCATGTTGTCAGGTAGTGCTATTAAATTTAACTTACAAAAACATGTTATTAATACTCTCCCCAATTTGAATGATTCCCTCGACAAAAATCCTGAATTAATGGAAGAATATCGTCAAAAATCTACATTAAATAAAATGACAGAGGATACAAGAAAACAAAATAATTCATTGAATAAAAAAATGGACAAAGAACACGAAGAAGCTGCTATTAGGGCGTCAGATTTACAAATGATTCGTGATAAAGAATTGGAGTATATGGGAATGAAAAAGAAACTTGCTGAACAAGAAGCTCAATTGGACCAACTTAGAAAAGGATTGATTATAGACAAAAATATTTCTACAGGACAACAGAGATATGAACAAGTTCATAAACAAAATCAACCAAATCAACAAATTCAACAAAATCAACAACAATTACATCAACCTGTTATATCATCGGAACTACAAAATATTTTGAATACAAAGAACGGTTATCAACCGAATAAACAAACTGTTCATCAAAATAATCAAAATAATCAAAATAATCAAAATAATCAATATGTTGATCAGAAATCTCAAATTCTTGTACAAAAAGAAATGATAAAAAATAAATTATTAGAAGATCAACTTCTTACTATGAAACGTGAGATGATGGAATTACATAAAAGAAATGATTATACTCAAAAAATGTTAGAATTAAAACATATGGAGATGCAAATTGAAAAAAATAAATATAAATATAAATCTAAAAATAGTAATAATAATGATGATTATGATGATGAAGAATCTGAACAAGAATCCGATGAAACGGCATCATCAAGATCTTCAAAATCGACGAAATCAAGTAAATCGGAAGTTGAAATTAATCCAAAAGTAATGAATATATTCCAAAAAAAACAAAATAGGAAAAATACTGGATTTGTAAACTCTGTTTTGAATAGTCAAAAAATACAATCAATGAACCAAACAAACCAAGCGTTAAGTAATACAAAAACGATGGGGGGACAAGATTTGCAAACATCAGCCCATAGAACGCAAACAAATTCTGCGAGTCACACTGTAGATATTGATACTGAAATGACTATTGGAAGATCAACAAAAAAATCTAAACAAATAGATATGAGTACATTAATGATGTCATCATCAAATGAAAATATTGTTTCATTAGATACTGTTGATAAAGATGATATAACACATATATCATTGGGAAGTAAAAGATCAAACAAATCAAACCAATCAAAAAAAAATAATAAAGTTAAATTGTCAAATTAATTATACTTGTTGAGAACAAACCAGAAGATTCAATTAAAAGGGTTGCAACAAGTTGCATAAAACTTGATATTTCTTGATACTTTTATATTTTTTTAATATATTTCATATAATGAAAATGACTTAAATATTAGAATATATACATACTATAGTGATACACTGTATTAAGAAGCTGAGTATTAATACATAAGTAAATAAAAATCACTCAATGGGA
>Ga0182016_10001708_pt1 | contig 26513 bp, 26 predicted proteins | sample 712S2MmetaG_FD_120491 | JGI IMG/M metagenome (GOLD analysis project Ga0182016, IMG submission 120491) | Permafrost microbial communities from Stordalen Mire, Sweden - 712S2M metaG | ecosystem: Environmental > Terrestrial > Soil > Wetlands > Permafrost | place: Sweden: Stordalen | collected...
AGCCATTTAATAGCCAAAGATATTTGAAATTTTCGGAGGGCCGCTTCCGACAGCCAAACGAGCATGAGGACCAGAGAAGGCTCAGGTCATCTCTTCAGAAAATTTCAAATATCTTTGGCTAGGAGTATTCATTATTTTGCCATAAAAACATTGTTCCGTTTAACCGCCGCAAACAATGGGGTGAATACCCTATGGCAAAGACCCCACCTGGGGCTAAAGTGTCATCGCTGATATCTGTTGAATCCTGCGCGAGCCTTAGGTTTCGACTGCGGGCCGATGTCAGGAATCGATAACTATGAACCTTGGAAAGATCAAAGCACCCTCAAGCGCCCTGAGCAAGAAACCAAGGCGCAGCCTTCCCGATAAACCCGGCGGCCTCGCCAATGCCGCCAGCAGCCTGGCGGAACTCCGTCTGGCGCTGCTTGATCTGCACAAGGCTCTAATTGCTTCGGAACGTGCGGATTTCGAGAAAACTGTCGGCTCAATTCAATCGCCAAACCATCTTCTGCAACTTCTCATTCGCGATCCGCGGTTCGCATGGCTGCAACCGCTTTCGCAACTCATTGTTGCGATGGATGAGACACTGGACGGTAAAGAGCCTCTGACGATTGACGGAATTGACGCCTTGGTGAAACAAACCCGCCTCTTGCTCATTGCGTCTGAAAGCGGTGAAGGATTTTCAAAACATTACTTCGATGCGCTCCAACGCGAACCCGACGTGGTTCTCGCCCACGCCACAGCCGCCAAGCTCTTCCGCTCGCGGAATCGAATGTCACGCAACTGATCATCGTGATGAGGATCCGATATTCCTCCCAGAGGACTGAGCGAACTCACTTTCATTGCCGTCTAAGGGCGTCGCGATCCGAATTGATGCCAGTCTGACTCCTTCATTTGGATATCAAAATGGCGGGCAGCCTTTTGAATGTTGGCAAACGCGAGGTCCCGTTCCGGGTCCGAAACACCCTGGACCTGATTGAACCTCGCCATCGCGTCGCGAACGTGTGTTGCATCTGTCATTGGCTCTTTGCGGGTGCGCGGAAACGCGAAGGCCGTGGCAGGCAGCGAGGCTTTGTCAGCGGTGGAAATGCGGCCAGGCGTTGCCGTGCTGGAGGCTTCCCAGGTGGGTTCTGACTGATCTTCACCATCCATTGCTGGCTTCTTCCGCATATTGATCAGCTTTAACTGTTCGCCTTCCGGCTGGCTTGGAGACTCAAATCATGCTCGGCTCCGGCCATGCCTTCATCCACCAGCCTTTCATTATCGCTTCGTCCTTCTTCATCCTCATCTTCGCTGGGAGCCGCGGCCACTTTATCGCCGGTAGAGCCAGGCACTGGATCCCAGCGTTCGGATTCGGGAGCAAATTCAAGTGAGGCTTCCTTCGGATCCATGTCCGGCTTGCCCGTCAATTCCCGCTTGGCTTGTGCCCAATCGGATTCCGACATCTCCTTACGTTCATCCATGACCGCCAATTCGCCTGCGCGTTTCCGCACCATCTTGCGGGTCACAGTGCCAATGCCAACGGAGTTTTCCGTCAAGACGCCATCCTTCAGAGGGTTTGGTTTCATGGGTGAAATATTACCGTGCGTGAAATGTTTGGTCGTTATGCGATGTCTTCATCTCGCGAGTCCCGCGCTCCTCACGCAAGTCGCGGGATTTGGAGAAAATGTTGTTACGCTTTTTGGAATTCTGAAATGGCATGACTTGGTCGCCATTAGGCCGCAACCGGTGGAGGGTTCTTGGAAAGACGGGAGGTTGCGGTGTGACCGCGAGGTTGATGAGGGATTTAGTCATGGAGAGATTCTCTGATGGTTGCCGTCGAATCCTGCTTGTACGATTCAGTTTTAAAAAGCGGCGAACCCGGCCGCATTTGGGTTTCTCTTACTATCCCACCGAACAATCGTGCCTCCGCCTCCCGTCCCTGTCTCTCCCCGTGTCCGGGAAAGACGTCAACCTGTTCTTGGTTTTGGGGAAGATTCCTGCCGTTCATGGTGACAGCATACGCTGAACAATGATGCGTATGCTATGGGGTAATTACCCCAGCCAAAAAAACTGGGTAAAATTGTTTCATTTCCGATCACGACCCTGCGAACTGTGGAGATACTGGCTGAATTTGCGTGGCAGGTGACGGGGTCCACGACGCGCGAAAAGGGGGGAGCAATAAGGCCGAGCCTTGAGTCCAACCCGCGTGGAAGGATCCGCAAGCACGCAAGCGCTTCAGATCATGCCACTCTAGAATCGAACTTTCGCCACCATTTGGCTCAGAAGTTGACAAACCCTCTGCGGCCGATTCTGCTGCAACCCATGAAAGTAATCGAATATAGGACCGTGACGGCCGATACGGCGGCTTCGTTGGACATGAATGTGAACGCCCTGCTCGCGAAAGGTTTTGAACCTTACGGAAGTCCGTATTTTTGCAACTTCAAAGCCGAGGGAATTGCCCACTCTTCCAATCTGGCGCAGGCGATGGTCAGAGGTGGGCTGCTGGAAAATCCTGATCCGCAGGAGACATTGCCGCAAACATCTCTGGCTCCTTAAGGCGGGTTTCAAGCATGGTTTCATCGCTCGACCTCTAATAAAATGTCGTGCATGAACCGTCAAGTTCGGGCGCATCATGTGGGTTTGCCGCAGCTTCAACGTCAACGTTAGAGGCGTTCCCGGATAGATTCTAATCCCAGCATCCGCGAGACTGAATTTCCAGTTGTGGTCGGCGTTTTCAGTGGACCGCCCGTGTCCGTGACCGCCATGCCACGCGCCAGACCTTGGGCTGGCCTCGATGCGATCGCGCACATAGCGCGCATCTCGCTACGCGAGGACTGCGATGGCGATCTGTTTATCTGCCCCTTCGCGCAGCACCGAATTGATCGACGGCAAAATCCCGTCGAAACGTATATCCACGACACTCCCTCGGACCGATGCGATCACGCCTAGATTGGATAGAGTGGTTTCCGTTTCCATGATGGCTCCCGCTTATGTTCGTTCCATCGTGGCGGCATATTCGCCTCGGCGCGCCGCGCGGTTGCATTGGGCGCGATGGAGCAGAGCTCGTTGCGCTGCTTCGACATTGGTTTCTTTACCCAGCCAAATCTCCAAAGCCGGCTGCTGGATGGCACGAGCAAAAGAAAACGCCAGCGCCCAAGGCAGTCGCGACTTAAACCGAACATTCATGGCGTTCAAACGGGCCGAAGCCAATTCGCCCGGTTGGCCGCCCGACAAAAACGCGATCCCAGGGACGGCTGCGGGCACGACCCGGAGGAGACACTGCACCGTAGCTTCTGAGACTTCGTCTAGGGACGGTTGCTTCGGGCAACTCAATCCGGGGAGCACCATATTGGGTTTCAAGATCACGCCTTCCAGCAGAACGCGCTGGCAATTTAGCTGGATGAAAACATTGCGCAGAACTTCCTCCGTCACTTTGTGGCATCGCTCCAGAGTGTGCTCACCGTCCATGAGCACCTCAGGTTCGACAATCGGAACCAGTCCGGCTTCCTGGCATAACGCGGCGTAGCGGGCCAAAGCCTGTGCGTTGGCCTCGATGCAACTCCGGCTGGGAATGCCCTCGCCGATGCAAATTACTGCGCGCCATTTGGCAAAACGGGCCCCCATTTGGTAATACTCCTGGAGCCGAATCCTCAATCCGTCCAGCCCTTCGGTGATTTTTTCGCCGGGATGAGCGGCCAGGTCTTTCGCCCCGGAATCCACTTTGATGCCGGGGACGATTTCTGCCTCAGCGAGGACCTTAAGAAATGGGGTGCCGTCCTTCTTTTGCTGGCGAATGGTCTCGTCATAGAGGATTACGCCGCTGATGCTCTCACCCAGGCCGGGCGTGGTGATGATCAATTCCCGATAGGCGCGCCGGGCGTCTTCGGTCTGGGCAATCCCTACTTTGGCAAACCGTTTGTTGCACGTCGGATTGCTTTCGTCCATGGCCAGCAGGCCTTTGTCGTCGGCAACCAGCTTTCGCGCGGTATTAACAAGTGCTTGAGCATTCACGGCTAGTTTCCAGAGGGGCTTAAAATTGGCTGTCGCGGTTGCGTATGCGGCCCCCACGCCAGATCATTGGTCATTAAATAAACAATCATGGCCGCGAGCATCAAAACCACTCCGGTCCAGACACGCCAATCACGATGGGCCCGTGTCCAGTAAGGACGTCCGCGGTGAACACCGCCGCCATTTGGATCTCCGTGCTGGTGTTCACTGTGTTGCATCTCACTCAAGGCTTCCCTCCACTCTCGACTCCGACCCCTTCGTTGAGCCAGAGCCGGGCATCGGCAGCTTTTGCGTGGTCAAAGTATCGGATGGTCGCTTTGGTGAATGGTTTGCAGAACGTCGCCATGCCGTGCTGCCAATTCTTTTCCCCGATCATTGCGAGCCGTTCAATGTCCGCGAAGTGCTTGACGTCGAACTTGATGTCATCCCACAGCGCGCCTGCTTCCCAACCGTGAAAACCGGTCATGTCGAACAGCACCCGTAGTTTTCCGTGCTGCCGGATGAGTCGCTCAAACTCAGGGACAAAATGTTCGTAGTCTGCTTTGGCCAGCTTACCGCTAACATGAACGACGAGAATCTTCCCGCCGTCTGGTTCATCGAGTTGAATGGGCATATTGGTCTCCTTTGATTCGTTTCAGTTTGGGCGCCGACGTTTTTTCCTGCGGCGTCTTTTTGACTGCGGACTTTCCTGCCGGCGTTTCGCCCAGACTCCATTTCCAATTCCGAATCTCGGGCAAGTCCTGACCATGCTGGTCAATGTAATGCTTGTGCTCGATGAGCTTGTCCTGCATCTGCTGTTTCAGGTAGGCCCCCTTGGCGCCCAAGTTGGGCAGGCGATCAATTACGTCTTGTACGAGGTGGAATCGGTCCAGGTCGTTCTGCACCCGAATGTCGAAGGCGGTGGTGATGGTGCCTTCTTCTTTGTAGCCTCGGACATGCAGATTGCGATTGGTCCGGGCATAGGTCAGCCGGTGAACCAGCCACGGGTATCCGTGAAAGCCAAAGATGATGTGTTTGTCGCGGGTGAAGAGCGCATCGTAATCCGTTTCGCTCAGGCCATGCGGGTGCTCACTTTGCGGCTGCAACTTCATCAAATCGACGACGTTGACCACCCTGATTTTCAAGTCGGGGAGATGCTGGCGAAGAATAGATACCGCGGCCAGAATCTCCAACGTGGGCGTGTCTCCGCAGCAGGCCATGACGACATCCGGTTCGGCGGCGTCCTGGTCGTTGCTGGCCCATTGCCAGATGCCAATCCCTTCCGTGCAATGCACCACGGCGGCTTCCATGTCCAGCCATTGCGGAAGGGCGTGTTTGCCGGCCACCACTACGTTGACGTAATGGCGGCTGCGCAGGCAATGATCAAAGACCGAGAGCAGACAATTGGCGTCGGGTGGCAGATAAACACGGACAATGTCGGCTTTCTTGTTGATGACGTGATCGAGAAAACCAGGATCCTGATGAGTGAAGCCATTGTGATCCTGCTGCCAGACGTGGGAGGCGAGCAGGTAATTGAGCGAGGCAATCTTTCGGCGCCAGGGCAGTTCTGACGTGATTTTCAGCCACTTGGCGTGCTGACTGAACATCGAGTCAACAATGCGAATGAAGGCCTCGTAGCTGTTGAACAGGCCGTGCCGTCCAGTCAGCAGGTAGCCCTCCAACCAACCTTCGCACTGGTGCTCGCTGAGCATTGAATCCAAAACTCGCCCGGCGGGTGCGAGAAATTCATCGTTTTTCACCTGCCGCGCGTCCCACTGGCGGTCGGTGACTTCAAAAACCGCGCCCAAGAGATTTGAGAGCGTCTCATCGGGACCAAAAACCCGGAAATTGTCCTGATTCAGATGGACTACGTCGCGCAAAAACTTGCCCAGCACCATCGTGTCCTGGCCGTCCACCGCGCCAGGAGAAGGAACGCTGACCGCGTGAAGGCGAAAGTCCGGCATCTTTAGGTCGCGCAGCAGAAGTCCGCCGTTGGCGTGCGGATTGGCGCCCATCCGCCGGTCGCCCTTGGGCGTCAGTTCCGCCAATTCCGATTTGAGACGGCCATTTTCGTCGAACAGTTCCTCAGCCTTGTAGCTCTTCATCCAGCTTTCGAGCTGTTTGACGTGACCAGGATGTTCGGCATCCACCAGGAGCGGCACTTGATGCGCCCGGAATGTTCCCTCGACGGGCAGGCCATCCACTTCCTTGGGTCCAGTCCAACCTTTGGGTGATCTGAGAACGATCATGGGCCAACGCGGCCGCATAGTGTCTTTCTTGCTTATGGCGTTTTCCTTGATGCGACGGATTTCCTCGATGGCCTTTTCCAAAGTGGTGGCCATGAGTTCGTGCATCTTTTCCGGCTCATCCCCTTCCACAAAATAAGGCGTCCAACCGCAACCGCGGAAAAACTGCTCCAACTCCTCATGCTCAACGCGGGCCAGCACGGTCGGGTTGCTGATCTTGTAACCGTTGAGATGCAGGATCGGCAGCACGACGCCATCGGTGATCGGGTCGAGAAATTTATTGGACTGCCAAGCGGTCGCCAGCGGTCCTGTTTCTGATTCACCGTCGCCCACGACGCAAGCGACGATCAAACCGGGATTATCAAAGGCCGCCCCAAACGCATGGCTGAGCGAATACCCCAATTCGCCGCCCTCGTGAATCGAACCTGGGGTGGTCGGCGCGACGTGGCTGGAAATCCCGCCAGGAAAAGAGAACTGGGTGAACAGCTTTTTCAGGCCGGCCTCGTCTTGGGTGACGTTCGGATAAACTTCACTCCAGGTCCCTTCGAGGTAAACATTGCCCACAATGGCCGGTCCGCCGTGACCGGGACCCGCGATGTAAAACATATCCAGGTCATATTTCTTTATGACTCGATTCAAATGCACATAAATGAAGTTTTGGCCCGGCGTCGTGCCCCAATGGCCGACCACCAGTGGCTTGACGTGCGAAAGTTTGAGCGGCTGCTTGAGCAGCGGATTGTCGTAGAGATAAATTTGGCCGACCGACAGATAATTGGCGGCGCGCCAGTAAGCGTCCATCTTGTGGAGCAGTTCCGGCGTTAATGTGTTTGTGTTCATGTTTGTTAATTAAATCCCAACTTCACCTTCCGCAGCCTTAAGGTGTTGCTGATGTTTTCCTCGCTATGCGTCTGAATTGGGTGCGGGCGTCAGAAATCGGCTTGATCGCCATCGGCACGGTGCCAAATTCACGCTGCGCCAGTGGAGGCAGATTCGCTATGGGGTGTAACCCTACCAGACGCTCAAAAGGGATGAGATCATCGGTTTCGTGGTGCTGCAATCCCAAAGCGGCCAGTTTCGCGCAGGTAGTTCTGTAATCCGTGTGAAGAATGCTTCGAATCCCCAAGCCTTCCGCGATCTGGACGAACAGCGGAGTGTTTTCGATATAGACGATTTCTCGGGTTGGGGCCATGGAGATGTCCAACGCGAGGCGAAAGATGGCCACGTCGGGCTTGCGGAGTTGGACGAAGCAGGAGGAAATAAAAGCATCAACAAATCTGTCCAGCTTGAACTCCTGAATGCGATACGCATTGAGCTCGCGCGCTTCGTTGCTGACCACGGTGATATTGAGATCGTACCGCGCCTTGAGCCGCATCACCAGCGTCAGCATCTCGGTGTATGGCTTCGATTGGCCGCACATGAAGTTCCGAAACTGTGCTCGGGTGAACGGTCGCTTTTGATAAAACACCACTCGATCGAGGTAATCCTTGAATGCGAGCCTTCCCTCTTCGTGCGTTTCAAAGTTCAACGCGTGCCGCTCTTCCATCTCAGACCATTCCAGCTTGAAATGTTTGGCCGCCCGTCTGCGGGCATGATGATCCCAGCCATTGGTGAGCAGGACGCCACCGATGTCGAGGAAAAGGGTTGTAATCGGGGCGGTTCTCTTCATGACGCCGGTAATTGGGAGGTTTGGCAGATTGGTCGCGTCATTGGCTGATACATCATTTCCTCGCTAAGGAACGGGCCGCCCAAAAGTTCGTAACCGTTGGTTAATTTTTCGTTCACTTTTTTCGCCAACTCATCATGTGTCGCGGCATCGGCGTGAAAACGGCTCGGCGACGATGATGTATTAAATAAGTGTTTTCATTTTACCCTCTGAAGATGTCGAAAGGCTCGATTTTGAGGACTTTGCGGACCCCGACATAGCTTGATAAGCCAGCGATCAACAAGACCATGCCAAAGGCTAATCCCAAGTTCCAGAAGGTGATCGTCGCCGCATAGTTCGGCAGCCGGGAGCGGGCGATCATGATCATCAGCGTCACGAAACCGACACCCAGGCCGTAGCCGGTCAACGCCGTAAAAGTCGCCATGAACAGGATCATGTAAACCAACTCGCGTCCTTTGGCGCCGATGGCCTTGAGCGCGCCAAATTTCTCCAGGTTTTCAAGGATGAACGTGTAAAAGGTCTGGCCGGAGATGGACAGCCCAACGACAAAGGCGATCACAACCATCAGCCCAATGTTTGTGCCAACACCCGTCTTGTAGATGTAATAGTTGGCGACGCCTTGGTTGAATTCAGACTTGGTGAGGGCAACATAGCCGAGCTTGGCGACTTGCTGCTTGATTCCGGCCACAGCCGCCGCGCTCTTGGGCTGCACCAGCACGTAGGACAAGGTGAAACGCGTGGACGGGATGTATTCGATCGCGCGGTAGTAGGTGGTATAAAGCGTGGGAACGCCGTTGAGTCCATTGACAGCCACCCGGGCGATGCCCACAATCGTGCCGCGGTGGTCATTGAGTTCGAATGAACTCCCGATCTTCGCGTTCTCCAGCTTCGGAAACTCGGCGTCGTCCACTGCCAGGAACGTGTTGTCGTTATAGATGTTCAGGATACTGCCTTGTTCAAGATCCGGACGGCCAAACAGGCTCTCGTCGTCCAACCCAACAACGGTGACGGATTGATAGTCGCCGCTTGGCAACTTAATCAGGGCGCCACCAATAAAGAGCGGCACTGCGTAACTGACTTCGTCCATGCTGCGCACCACGTCCAGCACGTAATCGGGCATCGGGATTGGAGCGGTGGGAGTATTGACCGACGGGTCCATGACCCACATGTCGGCGCCGATATTGGTGACCGTTGAATAGGAGTGATTGAGGATGCCGGCGAACATGGCGGTCATCATCATCATCAGGAATACGGAGAAAGTAATCCCGATCAACAGCGCGGTGAACTTGGGCTTGTCGTTGACGAGCAGCTTGAAACCGATCCTCAGGATGCCGCCGTACTTCATGGTGCCTCCTTTTTGACCGCAAGGCGTGGCTGGTTCCACCAGCCCCCGCCCAGGGCCACAAACAAGGCGACGGTGTCCTGGTGGCGTTGCGCAAGGGCTTGGAGATAGCCGATGGTCGCCTGGTGGAATTGCACATCAGCCGTCAACACGTCCGGGTAGGCGACCAAGCCCGCACGATAGTTGACCTGCAATAGGCTGAGCGCTTCACCGGCGGCGCGCTTTGCTTCGACCTGCGCCTGGAGACCCTCGGCGTCGTGCTCCAGCGCCTTCAGTGAATCAGCGACTTGCTGGAAGGCACCCAGCACTGTCTGGCGATAAGTTGCCTGCGATTGCTGGTAGGCGTCTATGGAGGCGCGCCGGACGTACCATAAACTATTGCCCTGAAAGACTGGAGTCGTGACCGTTGGGCCGATGCTCCAGAACTTGCTGACCGCCGAAAGACTAGCCAGAGTGGTGCTCGCGCCGCCATAAGTGCCGCTCAAGCTGAAGCTGGGGAACATCGCGGCGGTCGCTATGCCGATGTTGGCGCTGGCCACATGCATGAGCGCCTCGGCCGAAAGAATGTCGGGACGCTGGTTGACCAATTCGGAAGGCAGGTTTAACGGCAGGTCCACCGGCAGCGAGAGTCCGGCCAGGTCGATGTCGGGCAACGTCGCTTTGGATGGCACCACGCCTTCGAGCGTCGCCAGCAGGTGTTCGGCCTGGCTGGCATTCTGTTTCAGGGGCGCCAGCAAAGCCTGGTTGGCGGCAAGCAGGCTGCGCACGCTCAGCACGGTCGAATAGGGAGCTGTGCCGGCGCGGAACTGCGTTTCGGCCAAGTGAAGTAACTGGTTCTCCAGTTCGATCAATTCTTCGGTTGCGCGAATCTGCGCCGCGTAGGCCGCGCGCGCGATGCTGGTATTGACGACATTGGCGGATAACGTCAGGTAGGCCGCTTTGCTCTCGTAACGTTGGGAGTCGGCCTGCGCCCGCAAGCCTTCCACCGTCCGGCGCTTACCACCGAACACATCGAGCGTGTAACTGATGGTGCCGCTGGCGGTAAACAGATTGAAAACGGTGCCGGATGTCGGCGAGCCTGATTGCTCCAATGGCGCGGCGGAGAGCTGCCGGGTGGCGGATACCCCAGCCTGGCCTTGCGGGAAGTATAAGCCATAACCGGCGCGCAAGTTGTCCTGACTCTGACGCAAGCTGGCCTCGGCCGCCTGGAGGGTCGGGTTGTTCGAGATGGCCTGCTGGACAATTGCATCCAACTGTGTTGATCGGAAGAGTTTCCACCAGTCGGCAGGGATCTCGGTGCCAGTCGTGAAATGTTGTACCTGGCCATCCGCTGCGACCGTGGATTCAGGCTGTGCCTCGTGCGTGTAGCGGTCTGTGTTCGGCGGCGTGGGACGAACGAAATCAGGCCCCACAGCGCATCCGCCCAGCATCACCAAGATGACGGCTAGACCTGCGCCTCGCTGGATGAATGATCGAAAGGTGTTCATTGCATTGGCTGGTGTGTGGTCGCGCGGAGACGCTATTCCTTACCGATGTAAACATCCACCAACTGGCCCGGATAAACCGGGACATCCTTTTTCTCGAACCGGAAAATCACCGGCAGCACCCGCAGGTCCACTTGCTCCTGGCGCTCATTCGACAACTCAATCTTGGGGGAGACGTAGGGCTGCACCCGGACGAACTCCAGCGGCACCTTGTTCGTGTAAGACCCGCGGAGGGACATCTCTGCGTGAACATGAAACGAGGAAGGCAATTGGGAGACCAGTATCTCATCCACATAACAGCGCACCTCCAAATGGTCCTGGGGCGCTCCCATGATCACCAATGGATCGAATAATGCCGTGGTGGGGTTATAGGCCCCCTGCGATGACTCATAGCTGCCCAACGCGGCATTGATGGCCAGCACAACTCCGTCGGCTGGCGCTTTGACGGAAAACTTGACCAAAAGCGCGTTCGCCGCCTGGTAAGCCTGCTGGAGCGCCGCGTACTGCTTCTCCTGGTTGGTGATGTCGAAACTCCAGGCGCCGGCTTTGGTCAGGTCATATTGCTTGCGGGCGACATCCAGGGCCGCTGCGGCCTGATTGACGGCGTCTTCGGCGGTATCCAGCACGATCTTGCTGATGGATTTTGGGTCGCTCTCATAGGAGGCGCGGTCTTTGTCGTACTGGTCACGCGCCTCCTTCAGATTGGATTCGGCGAGTCCCACCTGGGCAACGGAAATCGCGAGTGTCTCCGGCCTCGGTTCGGCTTTGAGTTCCTCCAGAAGAGCCAGGGCGGCTTCCGCTTGCAACTTTAGCTGCTCGGTGGTGGCTCTCTGCACCGAATCGTCAATGGAAAACAGTGGAGTGCCCGCCGGCACCTGCTGTCCTTCGCGCACCAGCACCTTGGTAATTGGGCCGGCGACTTCAGGAAAGATATTGATGTTTTCACCGCTCGACTGATCGCTCTCAATAATGCCATTGGCATAGATGGCCGAGTCGTAAGGGTTGCTGACCGGTTTAAACACGGGGGGCTGGGCCTTCCTCTCCATGCCAAAGAAGTAGGCGGCGACCAGCGCCGCCAAGACACCCAATATCGAGAGCGTAAAGATGATCTTGTTTCTGAATTCGGATTTGGGTTTGGCGGGTTTTCCTGCGGGTGCAGGCAAGGCTGCCTTGGATTCATCCGTCGCACCAGATTCGGGCTTGGGCTTGGCGGATTTGACCTCGGGCATAGTCGCGGCGGTCCTAGCCTCAGGCTTAGGTTCGGCTGCTTTGACTTCGGGCTTGGCCGCGGCGGTTTTGACTTCGGGCTTGGGTTCGATGGCTTTGGGCTTGGCCTCCGTTTCCTCGGCAACGGGCTTAGGTTCGGCCTTAGTTTCATTTTCCCGAGTCCCCCCTTCGGCGTTCTCCCAAGCCAGAACTGCTCGAACTTCCTCACGCCCGAGTTGTGCGTAAAGCTCGTGGACTCGCTTGACGAGTTGCGGCGTCAAATCAGGCGGTTTCTTGGTCTCAGACTCAGGTTTAGACTCGGCTTTGGCTTCAGACTTGGGTTCCGCTGGCGTGGCATCTGCCTTGGGCGCAGTTGCTACAGCTTCAGGCTTAACCTCGGCTGCTTTGGCTTCGGCTGGGGCTTCAGTTTTAGGCTCGGCTGGTATTGCTTCAAGATTAGGTTCGTTTTCTTTCATTCGGTACCCTTGTCGAAGGCGGTGAGACGTCCATCTTCCATGTGCATGATCCGATCCGCATATTCGTTGATGCGAGCATCGTGGGTGACGATCAGGATGCAGCGATTTTCATTGAGTATTTTCTCTTTGACAAAGGCGATGATCATCCTCCCGGTGTCACCATCCAGGGAGGCAGTCGGTTCGTCGAGAATCAGGATCTCCGGGCGGCTGATGATCGCGCGCGCGATCGCGACACGCTGCTGCTCTCCACCCGAGAGCTTGACCGGCAGAATCTCGCCCCGGTCTTTCAGTCCGACGATCTCCAGAGTCTTTTTTGCCTCGAGAACGGATTCATCCCAGTTGCGATGCTTTAGGATCAGCGGGATGGCGACATTTTCGGCCGTAGTCAACCGTGGGAAAAGATGGTAGTCCTGAAAGACGAAGCCGATTGTATTCAGTCGGAAGTCGGCTAAGTCGTCATTGTTGAGGGTCCAGATATCTGCCCCTTTGACTTTCACGGTGCCAGCGTTTGGACGCAAGATGCCGGAGATCATGCTGAGCATCGTAGTCTTGCCGCTGCCGGAGGGACCGACGATGAAGAGCATCTCACCAAAGTGAGCCACCAGCGCGACCCCGTTCACGGCCGTCACTTTGGTTTCGCCTTCGCCAAACCATTTTGTCAGATCGGTTGCGACGATCGCATCGGTTTCCGATGATTTTGCGTTGGCGGCACTCATAAAACTTTATTCAGATCTCGCAGCAGTGTCTTCATTATCGTTGCCATAACGCCTTGGTCGTCGGTGTATTCTCGAGCGCTGCTACCTTGGCCAGGCGGCGACAATGACGCTCGGCCCCACTAAACCGCGCTGCGAGAAAGGTTCGGACCAATTCCCAAGCCAGTGCGTGGCCGACCACCTGCCCCCCAAGGCAGATCGTGTTTAGATTATCGTCCTCAACGCCTTGGTGCGCGGAGAAGTGCTCGTGGATCAGGCTAGCGCGCACCCCCGCGACTTTGTTCGCGCAGACCGAGGCCCCAACCCCACTGCCACAGATAGCAATGCCCCGCGCCACCTCTCCGCTGGCCACCGCGCGGGCCAGGGGCACCACAAAATCCGGATAATCATCGTTCACATTTGGCTCTCGGTCCCCAAAGCCGATCACCTCATGACCTGCCTCCCTCAGCCTTATAGCCAGGTACTCCATTAACTCGTAACCACCGTGGTCGGCGGCCATCCCCACACGCTGGCCGGTCGAAGTCAATGCCTTCAATGGCTTATCGCTGGTGTCTTCGTTCATGATGCTTCCATCTATGCGTTCGGGGCTGTTTGGGGTGGAAAATCAAGTCAGTCTCATTAGACTCTCGTGCACAGCTTGGGCGGTGGTTCGTCCGACGATCTGATTTTGCACCGCGCCTTGGTTGAACAGAAGCAGTGCGGCAACCGCCCGGTCGTTGTATAGATCGGTCATGTTTTCGTGATTCTCCACATTCACCCTGACAATTTTGACCGGGACGGCATCGTCCTTGGGAACAGTTTCAAGCAACTGGGCCACCCCCTTGCTCGCTCCAGGCCAAACGGCCCAAAACTCGACCAGTACAGGTTGCAGGGCGCTGAGCACCTCCTGATGAAAGTTCGCCTCGTTCAGTTCAATGACGTTGTTGTTCATAATTAGATATGGCCTTGCGGCAACCGTTTTGCCGCCCTCGCGTCACCCCGTTCTTCCCCGGTGCCTCAAGAGTCAATTGATCCTTGGCGGCAAAACCAAGAAGAAGCGCGGAATTGGGTTTTGCCCGCAAATGCGCCCAGGCTTCCAGCCGACGATGGAGATCGTGGCCTGACGGCGAACCCTGGCTCAAATAAATGAGTTGATGTTCGGGCGAAAATTAGTTTCACCCGTAGCATCTAAAAAATACCCGGCAGGTTTGGCGACCGCTATAGGGTATTCACCCCATATTATTTTTTATGAACCTGAGTATTATCTGCAGCATCCAAGTTCAGAGTGATCGCTTCATCCAGCATTCGGAATGCAAACACTAATCCTCGACCCTGGACAATCTGACCGACGATTATGGGCCCAGCACGAGGGCGCAGGTTTAATGATTAATGAATTCGAACCGGTGCTCTCAGGCGCGCCTCACTCCGTGGTGTGGTGAAGAGTTTGCGCAAGGCAAGGTGGGTGGGGAGGAAGGCGCCAAGCCAAAGCCCGCCTAGCCAAATTATGACATAAATATTCTCATTGACCCACGTTTGCGGTTTCTGGTCGTCGAAACCGTAAAGATAATTAATGTTGAGTGGCAGATTAGGGTTGGCCAGATGGGCGCCGGCAGGCGGAGTAAAAAAATAGCAGACGAACCCCAATCCTGCGGCCAGGGCCGTCCAGGCGGCCAAAGCTCGCTTATCGTAGCCAAGCCGAAACAGGAGCCAGACGAGCAGCAGGGGCAGCCACCCATGAAAGAGCGAAAGACCGCGCGTGAAAAGCGACAGGTGGCGGTCGAACATGTAAGTGGTGAGGCCTAAAAAACGGATCCCCAAACAGGCGCTGCCAAAATCAGCAAGCCAAAGACATTGCAGAATCAATATGCCTACGGCGGACATGCTGATGAGCAGCGAATTTTCCAACCATATGCCAACCATTGTGAGAATCAGGGCGGCATCGCAGAACCATAAGAAATTGGTGCTTCCATACGTCTTCAAGTAAATCGGCATAAGGACGGCCATGAACGCGGCGCTGGCCACTTTGGCGGCCAGTGGAATCCTGTGTTTTTGAACGGCAATTATTTGATCGGCGGTGTTGATCGGTTGGGCTTCAATCCCTGTGCGCAAGGCTTCCCTTTTGGCTCCGTCGAATTCGGTCTCATTAACGCCCTTCTCGATGGTCGTCCGCGAGGTGCCAGTGGGTTCCGTCAGCTTATAAATGGCGGTTCTTTCATATTTTGCTCTGCCGGTATTTCCGCCTTGCGGCTACCAATAGGCGGAGAAGACAAAACAGGCTCCATGGAAATGAGCGTCATAATCCCATTCGCATGAAGCCGGTTTTTGTGATTCCCTTCACAGGGGGGCTACACGGACGCCAGTTCATCAATCCAGTACCCTTTTCGATTGTAATGCCGATGAAGTCCGATTTCATAGTCCCGGGTTAGCAAAGACTCCTCCGTGTATTCCGGCGAGTCCTTGATGGTCTCGCGGGAGAGGTTGATGAAGACGCTCGACTCGCTCCAACTTACGCGCTCGATCCATTGCGGTGAAACCAGGACCTTCTTCCCAGGCCACCAGTTCTTTGTTCCAACGACAAGATAACGGATCGCCCACGTCTCGTCATCGATGACGAAATCCTCAATGTGGCCGATCTCACCGTCCAGGGCTTGCAGTCGGTATCCAGTCACCGCGTGAGTGCTCCGCAGGTGGCGATCCCATGCCTTCGTCCCCTTCGTGAATTTTCCCCACTTGTTGCGGTCGCGCTCAATGTAAGGGTAATTTCCCCAGACGGAATCACCGCTCCAATACGTTGGCCAACCATAATAACCGTAATAGTCGTCCTCGAATTGGAGGGAGACGGGCTTGTGACTGTCCAAGGAGGGACTGTTCTCGATCTGCTTCTTGGTTAAAGCGACGGAAAGGTCCTTCTCTGCCGTGATCACATTGTTCAGCGCATAGGGCGAAATCAGCACCTTTCTGCCCGTAAGCCAGGTTCCGGTATCCGCGACCAAATAGCGAATGGTCCAGTGCCTGTCGTCAAAATAGAATTCTTTAACCTTCCCGATTTCCCCATCAAGGCTGTCCAATTTGTAACCCTTAAGTGTTTTTGCGGTGTATAACATAATAATTCCTTCGTTTTTTACGTTTCTTCTCTGTTCTGAGTTGGTGGCCGGCTGAGAGAGCGCTTGAGAGTTGCTGGGCGCGCTCTGCGCCGGTGCCAGCATCTATTGTGCGCTGGCGGGATTTCTCCGATATGGGGTGTAACCCTACCGCGGATTGCAATGCTTAACCGAACTTAAGCGGTTCATGTAATCTTTAACCGGCCGAATACAGAGACCTTCACCAAATCCAAGACGAAGGAAAAACCGAAGGCAGCGGCCAGAACGCTGACGCCTATGGAGAACGAAAGGGGTGCCATTAGCCAGCCGCAGCCGGCCAGGGTTAAGGCGATCGCCAGATCGGCGACGGACGATAGGACGAGCCAGCGGCTGGCATGCGGAGATGACCAAATTCGTTTGCGGGAGCGCACGACGTACATGGTGGCTTGGTTCCCGCACACCAAGGCAACGAACGTCAGGGTCTGCAATGTTGCGATGGCCAACCCCATGCCGTAGTGTCCTATCGCCAGAACCCCGACGCAGAATACCAACTCGGAAACACCCATAAAGATGCCGGCAATCGTCAGTTTGCTGATGCGCCAACTGTTTGGCAGCAAGGAAGGTTGCACGTTGTCAGTCGTCAACGACATACCCAGAAAGTCCCCCGCCATCATCACGATGATCATGAGCATGGGGGTGAGGATGGCGTGGCCAGTCATAACGAGGCCGATACCCAACAATAAAACTTGCACGATCTTCTTCGTCACCGAGTTGAGGGTGTAGGTCAGGATTCGTTGGAAGGTGATGCGCCCTTCCTTGACCGCGGCGACAATGCCGGCCAATCCCGGATTAGTGAGCACTACCCCGGCGGCAGACTTGGCCACGTCCGTCGCGCTCGACACAGCAATTCCCATCTGCGCTTGACGCAGGGCGGGCGCGTCGTTGGCGCCGTCGCCGCACATGCCAACGATGTGACCGGCTTTCTGGAACGCCTTCACCAGTTTGTATTTGTCCTCTGGAAGGACGCCCGCAAAGATGGCGAATTTCTCGGGTCGAACTTCGTTCGGAATCGGGCCAGGCGGGCACAATCCTCCCTCCAGACCTACGGTTTGGGCAACAATTGCCGCGGTGGCGGGGGCGTCGCCCGTCACCATCACCGTACGGACGCCCAGCGTTTTCAGTTCTGTGACCAAGGCGGCAGAATCCTCGCGGGCCGGGTCGCTCAGAGCGATTAAACCCAGGAGTTGCATTGTGGCAGGCGGTCCGGCGGCGACCGCCAGCACTCGAAAGCCTTTCGCCTCCAATTCGTTCGCCGCCGCCGACGCGGTGGGTGACGGGGCGGCCAGAACGCTGACGACGGCGAAAGCCCCCTTGATGATGCGCAGCGTTCCCTGACTCGGATCTGCCGCCGTCGCCTCGGACATTTTGGTGGCGGGATCGAAGGGCACAAAGCGAGTGAGTTTGGGCGCATTCGCCGCGACGTTCTTTGCAGCAGCTGAACGAACAGCTCCATCAACCGGATCCTCTCCGCCGGAGGAGCTGGCCAGCGCTGCCATCGTCAAGACATGCGCCTCGTCAAATCCGGGCATCGGCTGGACCGCCGTGACAGTAAGCTGGTTGCGTGTGAGCGTTCCGGTTTTGTCCGCGCACAACACATCGATGGACGCCGCCTCGTCCACGGCGGAGAGCCGGGTTGGCAGAACCCCTTGGCGTGCCAAGGCTCGCGCCCCCAGAGCGCTTGCCAGCGTAAAGGTGGCAGGAAGCGCCACAGGGATGGAGGCCAGCACCGCTGTCAAAACCAAGGGGATGATCTCGCTCGCCGGCATCGCATGCGCAAGGGCATACGCCACCAGAATGAGGATCAGTGTGCCGTTGAATATCGCCAGGTTACGCACCACGCGCAACACGGCCTTTTGCTGTGAACTGACGACATGGGCCGTGCGTACCAACTCGGCCGTGCGACCGAATTTCGTGCGTATTCCCGTTGCTGTCACCCTGGCGTCCGCCTCACCGCGGCGCACCAGCGCCCCGGCAAAGGTTTGGAACCCCGGTCCGGCTTCGGTGCCAAGCGATTCCCCGGTCAGCATGGATTGGTCAAGAAGGACGTTCCCATGGATCAATTGCACGTCTGCGGCCACGACGCCGCCGAGTGAGAGCTTGACGATGTCGCCCGGCACCAAGTCGGCGGAAGGAAGGTTCTTCCAGACGCCGTCGCGGTGGACCGAGGCGGTCAACGCCAGTCTCTTCTTTAGGGCGGCTAGCGTTGCCTGAGCGCGCGCCTCCTGAAAGAAGCCCAGCGCGGCGTTGAACACGAGAAGCACGGCAATGATTCCACCTTCGACGTACTTGCCAAGCACCACTTCCAGCACAATCGCCGCTTCCAGCATCCAAGGGATCGGCGCCCACAATTTCTCAAGGGCGCTTCGCGCCGGATGGGACGAGGTGTCCGGCATCGAGTTGGGTCCGACCTGATCCAAGCGGCGGCGAGCCTCTTCGCTGGTGAGACCGTTAGACGACTCGTCCGCTGAAGCACTAACGGGGGCGGGAACAACGAGGGACGGTGAGACCAGATTGACCATAAACTGGAGGATTCATCTTTGATTTGGGAACCTCGCTCTTGCCCTTAGCTTAGGAGGCCGACCTCCAGAACGCAGTTCAAGCCCTCGAACGGATTCGATACGTAAGCCGACGACAATGGATCGTCAGTCCACCTGCCATCAACGATGAACCGATTTTCATATCTACCCGGGTCGAGCATCAATTCGACCACCCAACGGTCACCAGCTTGCTTTTGCAAAGGCATGGCCGATGGGTGCCAACCGTTAAAAGACCCAGCCACGAACACCACGTTTGCATCGGGAGCAAATAGCTCAAGGCAAGTGCGCTTTTTATCCTGGTTTGGAAACCGCTCGAGCAACAAGCCGACCGGCTTGATGGTCGTTTCGGTCTTGGGAGCAAAGACCTTGGCCGCGCTCCTCTTGGACAGCGTTTCCAATTTCGCCGGAACTGCTTTGGCCGCCGTCGTCTTTCGGCTCTTTCTTTCGTTTGGAATTGCAGGCGTCTTCATCATTGTCTCCTTCGGTACAATAGTTCTGTTTTCATAATGGGCTGGAAAGGGTGGCGGTCGCTATGGGGTAAACACCCCATAGCGCCGGTATGAGGTTTTTGAGATGATCGCCCCATAGCATGTGAAACTTATGAGCGCCGTTGAGCTGCTGGAACGTCCGGTCCTTTCGAACGAGGTGGCCAAAGTCGTGGATGAATCGGCAAACACTTTGAACATCACGGGGGTTTGTCTGCAAGTCGTGGGGAGCAAAGCCCGATTGAACTTAATTCCGGCGGAGCGCAAGCGGCCAGTCGCAGCCCTCGCTTCTTCAATGAAGCTGCTTGCGGAACGAGGCAGCACTACATCGCAAACGCGCCAAATACTCCACGGCCAGCTTTGCGAGGGTTACTTTCATGGTGGATTAAACGAGTAAAAGAGGGCCGCTCTCACAAGACCGCCGCATATTGTTGACAATGTTGATGGCCTTTTCCTTGAGCTTGTCATTTGCTTCCTTCAGCTCCGCTTGTCTTCTTGGAAAACACACGCCCGGAGAAGGCGGATATGGAACGCCTGAAAACCACGCCCAGGGCGAGGACGGCTATTCCCGCAAGAATCAGATAAAGCGCCGTGGGACCCAACCAGGCTTCGATGAGCTTCCACTTTTTTCCAAAGAAATATCCAATCAGCGTGTAAGTGGTGGCATAGGCCGCCGACCCCGTGAGGTTGTAAAAAAGAAAACTTCGCCAGGACATTTTTGACATGCCGGCCAGCAGATTGACCACGACAGGCGGAAACAAAAAGATGAATCGCGCGATAAAAACCGTTTTGTCGCCGTGGCGTTTGAATAATCCTTCGGGCCACTTCATCCGGTCGGGCGTGAGATGGAGCCACTGAATTCTTTCCAGGCCGCTATGTCCCAACTGCCGGCCCGCCCAGAAAGCACAAATCCCTCCCAGAAAACAGGCCGTGGTTCCGGCCGCCATGGGTTGCCACAGCGAATCCCCAGTTTTCCCTAATGCAAATCCGGCCCCCAACAAAATCGTTTCTCCCGGCAGGGGCACACCGAGGTTGTTCAAAAACGCGACGATGAAAACGAGCACATATCCGTAATGGGGAATGTGGGGCAGTAAAGAATGGAGCCAGTGGAGCATGTTCACCCCTCTCTCGCGACAGGCGACCGCCTGTTCAAACCACTAACCGTAAATGTGTCGCTCTTGAAACGCACGTTTCTCCATTCAGACGGCAAGGCGGGGGTATAATCGGGCGCCAACGAAGACCAGGATGGTCGTGGTCAGGAAGATGACAGCATAGTCGATACCCGAACCAAATGTGCTCGTGCTGTCAGCCAGCATGAAGGTGCGCAAGGCATCGACGACATAGGTCAACGGATTCAGATGAGAAATGACCTTCAGCCATCCGGGCATGATGTCGGTGGGATAAATTGCGTTGCTGGCAAAGAACAGCGGCATGGTGAGCACCTGGCCCACGCCCATGAAGCGTTCGCGCGTCTTCACAATGCACGCGATGATAAGCGAAAACGTCGAGAACAGCGTCGCAGCCAGAACCACGATGAGCAGCACATTGAGGAGCGCCAGCGGGCTCCAATTCAGTTTCACACCAAGGAGCAGCGATAGACCGTAAACGATCGCCGTCTGCGAGAGAGAACGGATGCCCGCCGAAAAGCCCTTGCCGAGCACCAGCGCCGCGCGCGGCGTTGGGCTGGCCAGGAATTTCTGCACGATGCCGAGGTCGCGCTCCCAGATGACGTTGATGCCGTAAAAAATGGCCACGAAAAGCACGCTTTGCGCCAGGATGCCGGGAGCGATGAAGTCCAGATAGGGAATGTTGCCCGTGTGCATGGCCCCGCTGCGCGAGAACACCTGGCCGAAGATGAGCAGCCACAGCGCGGGTTGGAGGGCGCGGGTGATGAGTTCCGTGAAATCGTGACGCAGTTTGCGCAACTCAAACTCGGTGATGACGAAGGTCTTCTCGATGAAGGCGGCGACAGGGTGAATGAAAGTGGCGTTCATAGGGTTGGGATTAGCCGAGGCGCTGGGCCGTGGCCCGTTCAGCGGATACGTCCCGGAAGGAGCCTCCGGCATCAAGAGCTGTGCCGGCATAATGGACGAAAACATCACTCAGCGTGTGAGCACCGGCGCCAAGCGAGATTTCGAGTTCTTTGCAGGTGCCGAGAGCAGCCACCTTGCCCAGATGCATGATCGCCATGCGATCACAATGGCTCTCCGCTTCCTCCAGATAATGGGTGGTGAAGAAGAGGGTTGTGCCATACTTTGCCCGAAGATCAACCAGAAGCTTCCAAACCGCGTCGCGCGCAATCGGGTCCAGCCCGACCGTCGGCTCATCCAAGAAGAGCACCCGCGGGCGGTGCAAGGTGGCTTGGGCGATTTCCAAGCGGCGCACCATGCCGCCGGAGTATTGGCCGACAAGGCGGCCGCCGTCGGCGGTCAGCCCCATGAACTCCAGCGCTTCCCGTATGCGCGGCTGTTGTTCCCGACGCGGGAGGTCGTAGAGTTTGGCGAAAATAAGCAGATTCTCATAACCAGTCAGGGAGCCGTCCACGGACACGGCCTGTGGCACATAACCGATGGCGCGGCGAACGCCGACCGCCTGGGTGGTGATGGAGAAACCGGCCACGCTCGCCTCGCCCGAAGAGGGCGGCAACAGCGTGGTGAGCATCTTGATCGTGGTGGTTTTGCCCGCCCCGTTGGAGCCGAGCAAACCGAAGATTTCTCCGCCATTGACCGAAAGGCTTAAGGCATCGACCGCTGTGAATTTGCCGAACCGGCGCGTCAGGTTTTTGATATCCAGGACGATTTCGCTCATATATCTATACGCTCATCACTTAAACGCCTTGATCAACGCTTCAAACTGCACACGCAGTGATTTGTCGTGGGGTGTTACGGGCGGGATCTTGCGGTCAATCCCAAGCAACTGATAGACGGCCATCTGGGCCGCTCGCACCGAATACTCCACCGTAAAGACCACATCATCCGGGATTTCGACGAATTGACTGATGAACGCAAGGTTCCTTGAACCGACAGGCACCGGCAGCGGCCGATCACCGCTCAGGCGCGGCATGAACATGCTAGTGATGTAAGGCATTCTGCAAGGAATGCAGTTGGCCAATTCAACGGTCTCCAGGTCGAATCGCAGATGGCCGCAGAGTTCCTGCAGAATTTCGGTGCCGTTGCAATCAGCCATCGGTTTGGGAACAAAATTGCCGACCTGATCCGGAAAAAGTGAATATCCCCAGAACACCTGCACGTCGGCAGGCTGATTTGGGAAATGAGGTTGATGGGCCAGCACAATGGACATCAGCCAATTCGAGTCCTTGAAAGTCACCAGCCCACCGGTGCCAGGCTCGTTGCCGCTGAATTGATTCATCTGATTGAAGAAGGCGGAATTCTTCAGTGTGACGGTGAACGACTCCCAATTCGATTGCGCGATACAACTGTTGAAGGTCGCAGGAGTGCCAAACTGCGGACGGCCTTCCGCCAGCTTTTCCCAGAGAACCCAACCGCCGCTTTCCTTTTTGGTCAGCCTCTGGGGAGCGCTCGTCATCGAACCCAAACTGGAGGCATCGGTCATGGAGGCATTTTGGACAAAAACAAGGTCCCCTTCGTCCACGGCAATCACCTCGCTTTTTTCGTGGCGATGGCAGTGAATGCCGGTCACGACAAACTTGCCGTCTTCGGTCTTATGATCGAGGTCTGTCACCTTGCAATCCGTGACCAAATGAACCCCTTGGCCTTTGAGCCAGGTCTGCAATGGCAGAACCAGGGAGTCATACTGGTTGTAAATGGTTCGCTTGACGCCCGCCAGCGTTTCGATCCGGGAAAACTCGAGCATGAAACGGTGCAAGTAACGTTTGAATTCAACGGCGCTGTGCCAGGGTTGGAATGCGAAGGTGGTGGACCACATGAACCAGAATTCCGTCTCGAAGAACCCTGGCGAAAGCCAGTCGGTGATGCAACTTGCGGCCAGCGCGTCCTCGCTGGACTGGCTGAGTTTCAACAATTCGACACGGTCCCGCATGGAGAAGCCCATCGAACTCACCGGGACCTTCGCACGACGGCGATCAATCAACCGCGCCATCGCATTGGATTTGTGCAGCTCATTGAACTCCACCGTTTCATCATAGACCGTCTTGCCTTCGCGGTTCAGGGAGGGAATCGTTTTGAAAAGATCCCAGGTGCATTCGTAGTTGTCGGTCGTCAGCATGCGTCCCCCGCGCAGGGAGTATCCGCCCGCAGGGTCCCCGGCGCCGTCCAGACTTCCGCCCATGACAGGCGCAGCTTCGAGGATCGAAATATTTGCACCTGGCAGGTTGCCATCGCGAACCATGAAGGCGGCGGCGGCCAGCGATCCGATGCCGCCACCCACTAGATAAGCTTTCGACGTCGCATTCATGTCACTTGGTTGATTTACAGCCGCTTCAAGAAACCCTCGGGCGCGGCGACGCTCCTTGCCTGCCTGCCGCCGAAACTGATTTTGATGATTTGTTAAACATGGCAACGCGCAGTCCTATCGGCGCCAATGTCCGCCAAACCTCACATAACCATGGGGACCAGGGCCCCAATAGCCACCTACCCGCACAGTGCCGGGAAAGGGCGGCCACAACCAATAACCCGTGGACCAATACCATCCATTATTCCACACCCACTCGCCGTTGGCCCAAACATAACCCGGCCCGGGTGAGGGGACCACCGGTTCCATCAGAGGGACTGGCGGCGGAGCATCCATGACCACGGAAGCCGCCGCCCCGGAAATGGAGCTGGCGGTGTTGATCATGAAATCAATGACACCCTGGGAAACGCCAGCGTTGTGCAAGTCAATAATATCGTTGGCGCTCAGATGGTACACCGTGTGCGAATTGCTGATCTGCGCGATAATCGTGTCGTCTTTGATTCCTGCCCGGTACAGCGCCTTGATGTCGGCCAGACTCAGTGGCGCGCGTTGCTGGGCGCGGGTGTAAGTGTCCGGGTATTGCTGGCGGAGTCGGGCCGCCTGCTCCTCGTCGGCGACATGGCCGAATAGCCCGCCAAAAATCGCGCCGGCAGCGCCCCCAATCACCGCGCCCGCGCCCGCGTTACGACTGGCACTGCCGATGATTGCCCCTGTGGCAGCGCCAAAAGCGCCTCCTGTCAGAGCGCCGGTTGCCGTATTGTCCGGCGTGCCATTCGGGTTGTAACAGCTCGTCAGAGCCATCATCGCAATGGCTGTTGCCATAGTGGCGGGGTGTCTTTTTCCCAGCTTTTGATTAAATGCTTTCACATGGGTAGCGAAAATGAATTCGTCTGGCTCAACCCCGAGCAAACGCATCCGAGCCCGTGGATTTTAAATCTCCTTCACGGTTCCCCCCGTGGATTGGACGCTTCGATCCCCGGCTCACTTCTCCGACATCACTTTGAATACTCCTTAAACCGGACGATCGGCCCTGTTCAGCCGGTCCTTCCCTTCGCGGCATAATTCAAAAACTGCGTGCGAGATCGCACCTCAACCCAGTGGGAGTCAATCGCCAGGCGAACCATTTGTTTGGCATGGCCCGAACCCCACACCTGGATTGCCGCCGCAATCAAGTCTGCGAGCGTCATCTCTTTTTTATGTTTCTTTTGCATACGCCAAAAAGAATAATCCTGACAGAATTCCCATGGCTATGGGGTGTTCACCCCAAGGGGGACTCGCAATTCCCCAATCCTTCGACGAAGTTGACCTAACGGCCTCGATGCGCTTTTGAATTTTTCACATGTGAACATGGCCGGCAGCGCCACCGGGATCGATGCGAGAATTGCCGTCAAGACAAGCCGCCCCATGATAGTGTCTGGTCGACGGTGCCCGCTGCCGGGCTGGTGCCTGGTGATTTGGTGAAGCTGTCGGTCGCTGGACTCGCATACTCTCTGGGTGCTATGGGGTGTTTACCCTAAATTAGCTTTCGTGAAGCCGAGTATTTCCCCGGGGCTTGCAGTTTTGATGCGTTCACGCAATTCAGGGCCTGGAAAACTGTGGATGGGGTGAATACCCCATCGCGCAGCATGGTGGTGGAGCCTAATTTTATGCCATGAAGGTGTTGCTTCTATACCCGGAATTCCCGGACACATTCTGGAGTTTCAAGCACGCCTTGAAATTCATCCGCAAGAAAGCTTCGCTGCCACCTCTGGGGCTGCTCACCGTCGCAGCGATGTTGCCAGAGGATTGGCTGAAGCGCCTCGTGGACGTGAACGTGCGAAAATTGCGCGCGGAGGATCTGGCCTGGGCCGATGTCGTGTTTATCAGCGGGATGATCGCCCAACAGGATTCGGCCCGCGAATTGATTGCGCGCTGTCGCGCGGCAGGGAAGACGATCGTAGCCGGTGGGCCGTTGTTTACTCTGGGCCACGATCAGTTCCCCGATGTCGACCACTTTGTGCTGAACGAGGCTGAAGCGACACTGCCCGAGTTTTTGCGTGATTTCGAACGCCAAACCGCCCGGCGCGTTTATACGTCGCCTGAGCTCCCTGATCTCCGACAGAGCCCGGCGCCTTTGTGGGCGCTGGCAGACCTGCCACGTTACGCGACGATGAGCGTGCAGTTCTCGCGCGGCTGCCCGTTTGACTGCGAGTTCTGCAACATCACCTCGATGTTTGGGCATCGTCCACGCACCAAGACAACTGCGCAAGTAATCGCCGAGTTGGACGGTCTCCTCCGGGCTGGCTGGCGTGGGGCGGTCTTTTTCGTGGACGATAATTTCATCGGCAATAAACGTGTGCTTAAGGAGGAATTGCTGCCAGCGCTGATCCAGTGGCAGAAGGGCCAGCGCGGCACTCCGCTTTTCACGGAAGCGTCCATCAATCTGGCCGACGATGAGGAGTTGATGCGGTTGATGGTCGAAGCGGGGTTCAACCAGGTGTTTGTAGGCATCGAGACCCCGGAGGAAGCCGGCCTGGTCGAGTGCAACAAGCGCCAGAACCAAGAGCGCAACCTGATCGCCGACGTAAAGCGCATCCAGCGCGCGGGGTTGGAGGTGCAGGGCGGATTCATCGTTGGTTTCGATAGCGACACGCCTTCGACTTTTGCGCGCCAGACGGAGTTCATCCAGAAAAGCGGCATCGTCACGGCCATGGTTGGCTTGTTGCAAGCCATTCCCGGCACCAAGCTTTACCGGCGGCTCAATACGGAGGGTCGCCTAATCGGCCAGACCACCGGCAACAACCTGGATGGGACAACCAACTTCATTCCACGAATGAATCAGATGACGTTGCGCGAAGGTTATAAGGGCCTCATGGGGAACATCTATGCGCCGGGGCCGTATTAT
>Ga0182016_10001710_pt1 | contig 26491 bp, 22 predicted proteins | sample 712S2MmetaG_FD_120491 | JGI IMG/M metagenome (GOLD analysis project Ga0182016, IMG submission 120491) | Permafrost microbial communities from Stordalen Mire, Sweden - 712S2M metaG | ecosystem: Environmental > Terrestrial > Soil > Wetlands > Permafrost | place: Sweden: Stordalen | collected...
GCATCTTTCGTCAAATACCCCATTGTTCTTTTTGGCGTCGTCCTGTTGATTACCACGGTCTGCAAAATCTTATCGATCAACTCACGCGAGTTGTGGCTGGATGAGACTTACTCCGCATTTGTGACGAAGCTGTCCTTTGCAAACATGTTTCACTATGCGGCGGGAGATGTTCATCCTCCACTCTTTTACCTCTTGCTGAAATTGTGGATTGGAGTTGTTGGCGATGCGCCGGGTCAAATGCGACTTTTCAGCGTGGTTGTGAATTTCTTCAGTTGCGTGGCGATGTTTGTGTTTGCAAAGCGGATGCTGGGAAGCCGGCTGGGAGCGTTTGCGGCGGCACTGTTTGCTCTGTCTCCAACGGTCTTTGTGTATTCGCTTGAGATACGGATGTACATGCTGATGACTTTCCTGTTCATCTGGCTTTTGATGATTCACTGGTTGATAGTTATTGAAGGGGGGAAGGATCGCTGGCTTGTAATCGCGTATGGAGTGTTAGCGGCGCTGCTGTTCTATGTTCATTACATCGACATATTTATTATTTTAGGACTTTTTGTCCATTGGCTTATAACTACTGGTTTGAAACGGCAGCGGCTGGTAAGGATGTTGGCCGCGGCGGCATTGACGATTGTGCTGATTCTGCCGGGCGTACCGATGCTGCTTCACCAGTTCGCGGGAAAGAGTGAACTAACTCGGGCTCTGACGCAGAGCCGTCACAATCCCGAAGCCCTCTCTTACGTGGCAGTGGAGCGGTTTACGGACCAGACGGCTGGAATGAGAGTTGTGCTGCGTAGTCTGGCATCCGCGGCGGGGTTTTATCCTGCTGAATCGCAATTGCTGCTTTTGCTGCTGGCTATTCCACTTGCGGTTGGTCTTGGCGGCATCGTGTATCTGGCAACGGCGAAGAGCGACAGATTCTGCCAATTACTCGTGGTTCTGACGGTGTCGATTTCAGCAGGGATGATTGTGCTTCACCTGACTAATTCAAGATACTTGATCGCACTAATTCCAGTGCTGGTGTTAGCCATTGGACGCGCACTCCAATACTGGACTAACAAGCCTCGTTGGCGAATTCTGGGTTTGACCGCAGGAGCGCTGATCCTGTGTATTTATGCGGCGGGTTTTTACCAACAGGCAGTTAAGCCGCATGGGCGGCCCTGGCAGAATGTTGTGAGCGCCGTTCAACAAGGCTATCGTCCTGGGGATACGGTGATTTTCGATGCTCTGTATGCGCAGGTGCCGTTTGACTATTTCGCGCACCGAATGGACTTTCATCCGACGGAAAGTGGGTTTCCAGTTTCTATTTATGACTGGTGGAACAGCCAGGGTTTCAAGGGCTGGGGCAGCCCGGTGATCATGAAGCCGGATCTGGACAAGTATGTCACCAACCTTTCAGCATCCGGACCGAAGACAGTGTGGCTGGTGCATTTTGAAGCGCGCACCTATGACACCCACTATGCGCTAATGGAGAGGCTTCGCCAAATCGGACAGGCAGATGACGTTGCTCTTCCAGTTGATCCGGAGGATACCAGACCGACCGGAGCAACAACGCTGCGGTTGATTCGCATCACGATCAATTGAAGTTGCAGGATTAGGCAGTGTTCAGGTTCAGCGTTGCCCTATTGCGGTGAGTCTAAAGTTCCTTGTAAAACTGGCGGAAGAACAAAAGCAGATTCTTCGACTAATCACCCCCAAACTGAAGTACGTTTTGGGGCCCCTTTCCCCACCCCAGCGACGAAGACCTGTCGCCGGGGACCCCGGTTCGCTCAGCAATGACATTCGAATTATCGTCAGGAACTTCGGGGACACCACGCTTGCAGCAATTCGACCTCAAAACGATATCCACTGTTCACGTGATGGAAACGGCTCAGTAGAATCGGATTATGGATTTCAAAGTTCCCTGCCTCAGAACAAGTAAGACTTTGATCGGGATCGTGAGTTCCCTGCTGGCAGTGATAGCGTCGGTCGCAATTGGGCAGGTTGCCGCTTCCCAATCGCAGGGGTCAGCACCAACGCCATGGCTGCCGGCGCTGCATTTTAACGCCGCGCCCAACTGGATCAACGATCCGAATGGGCCCATATTCGTGGATGGCAAGTACCACCTATTTTTCCAGTACAACCCGTTTGGCGATCAGTGGGGACACATGAGTTGGGGGCATGCTGTGTCGACCGATCTGACTCACTGGAAGCAGTTGCCCGTTGCATTGCCCGAAGAGAATGGGGTGATGATCTTCAGCGGTTCTACGGTGGAGGATCGCGAGAACACGAGCGGGCTTTGCGGCGATGGGGCACAGAAGACGGCTGACTCTGTGAAAAACGGGCTTGGCTGCCTGGTTGCGATTTATACGGGCTCGTCTGCTGACCGGCAGACACAGAATATTGCAGTGAGCCGCGATGAAGGGACTACCTGGAAGAAGTTTGCTGGGAATCCGGTGATCGATCTGGGGCTGAAGGACTTTCGCGATCCGAAGGTTTTTTGGCACGCGCCGACATCGAGTTGGGTGATGGTGGTGTCTCTAGCCGCCGAGCACAAGATTCGCATTTACCGGTCAAGGGACTTGAAAAAATGGGAACAGGCCAGCGAATTCGGGCCTGCGGGCGCGGTCTCTGGGGTGTGGGAGTGTCCTGACCTGTTTGAGGTTCCTGTTCGCGATGCGAAGGGCAAGCGGCTGCTTAAGGCGGACGGAAGCCGTTGGGTTTTGAATGTGAACATGAATCCTGGAGGGCCGGCGGGCGGGTCGGGCGATCAGTATTTTGTCGGCAGTTTTGATGGGTTTCGATTCATTGAAGATCATCCCGGCTCCGGGCCGCACTGGGCAGATCGGGGCAAGGATTTCTATGCTTCGACTTCGTTCTCGAATACGACTCCGGATCAGGATCGGCTGTGGCTGGGATGGATGAGCAACTGGCAGTATGCGGCTCTGCTGCCTTCCCTGCCGGGGCGTGGAGAGATGTCGGTGGTGCGTAGCATTTCGCTGCGGCAGGCGCCTACTTATCCTAGACTCACATCGTCGCAGGAGCCGCTGTCACTCATTCAGCATCCTATCTTGCAGGTTCCGGCGCATAAGGCCGACACGGCGTGGTTTGGCAACGCGCCGTTTCTGCCGGTGGATGAGGCCAATGCGCATTTGACTGCGGCAAAGCTTAGCGGCAGCGCTTACCTGCTGCGGCTGATGCTTGAGCCGGGGGATGCGGCGGAGTGCGGCATTCGGCTTCGTCGAAGCACGACGGATGCCAACGCTTCGGCGGCGGAAGAGACGGTGGTCGGCATCGATCTGACGAGCGGGAGGATCTTTGTGGATCGGTCGCACTCCGGGCGGACTGACTTCGGACCGGACTTTACGGGGCGTGTCTCGGTACCGCTCAGGCATCCTCAGGCGTCACGGATTCCGTTCGAGATTGTGGTCGATCATAATTCGATTGAGGTTTTTGCGGAGGATGGGGAGACGGTGTTCAGCAGCCTTATCTTTCCGGCCGCAAGCAGCCGGGGGCTTGCGTTCTACTCTTCGCCTACGCCGCCGGGATCGGCCCCGGCGCGGGTTCGCGAGGTGGAGTTCTTCCCGTTGGATTAGGTGGAATCAAGTGGCGAGCAAAGGCAGATCCTTCGACTCACCACCCCCGAAAGACGGTGAAATAAAAAGCAGATTCTTCGCTTACCACCCCCGAAAGACAATAGGACGAAAAGCAGATTCTTCGCTTACCACCCCCGAACTGAAAGACGTTCGGGGCCCCGTGCGCTCAGAATGACAGCGACTTGATTTTTTGGGGGTTTTTTGAAGGCCCCGTGCGCTCAGAATGACAGCGACTTGATTTTTTGGGGGTTTTTTGAAGGCCCCGTGCTCAGAATGACAGCGACTTGATTTTTTGGGGGTTTTTTGAAGGCCCCGTGCGCTCAGAATGACAGCGCTCGGTTTGGTTAGATTCAGGCTCAGGATGACAGCCCTTTTATTGGTTGGACTTCAGCCTCAGGACGCTGGTTACTTGACGTGGACCTTGGGCTCGACGGAGAGGCCGGGGCGCAGCAGGTGGTTTGGATCTTCGTCCTTTAGGTTGGTGAAGTCGATGCGCACTGGGACACGCTGGACTACTTTGACGTAGTTGCCGGTGGCGTTTTCGGGCGGAAAGAGCGAAAGGACCGAGCCGGTTGCGCCGCCGATTTGAGTGACCTTGCCGTGGTAGGTTTTGCCGGTTGCGTCGACTTCGATTTCGGCTCCCTGACCAGCAGACATGTGCTTCAACTGGGTCTCTTTGAAGTTGGCGGTTACCCACAGATCTTCAAGCGAAACCAGGGTGAGGATGTTCTGGCCAGTTGAAAGGTTCTGGTCGATCTCGACGCTCTTGCGGGTGATGATGCCGGCTGCCGGAGCAACGATTTTGGTGTAGCTGAGGTTGAGGTTGGCCTGGTCGAGCTGGGCCTGGGCCTGCTCAACCTGGGCCTGGGCCGCTTTGGCGCGAGCGCTCTGGACGGCAACCTGCTGCGGACCGGTCTCGGCAGACTTCTGCTGCGCTTGCGCCTGGGCCTCGTGATCCTGTGCGACCCTCACGCCGTCGCTGGCAGCCCGCTCACTTGCCTGCGCATTGGCCAGCGACGCCTTTGCGCCATCTCGCGCCGCCACCGCTGCGTCGAATTGCTGCTTGCTGATTACGTCCTTGGCCACCAGCGGCTTGTAGCGCTCGAGATCGGCCTCGGCCTTAGTTAGGTTGGCCAGCTCTTCGGTGACTTTAGCGTGGGCCGCCTCTAGTTGCTGCTCGGCCTGGCCCACGCTGAAGTTGGCACCGCTCACATCCGCGGCTGCCGAACGAAGCGTGCTTCCTGTGTTGATGCTGGTAATTGGCACATTTACGTTGGCCGCGGCTGCATTGGCCTGGGCGTTGGCCAGGGCGGCCTGTGCGTTCTCGACCGCGATCTGAAAATCGCGTGGATCAAGCTCGGCGATTACGTCGCCCTTGTTGACCTTTTGGTTCTCATCCACATCCACCTTGAGCACGTGCCCGTTGATGCGCGAGCTAACCTGGATAAGGTGGCCGTTGACCTGCGCGTCGTCGGTGTCCTCAGTGAACGTGGAGCGCCACCACAGCCCGACCGCGACTGCGATGAGCACGAGCACTACAATTACCACGATTGCTCTGCGGCTCTTTTGCGGTGGTGCTTCCGGCTCGGCCGCCGGCGCTGGTTGCGTGGGTGTTGCTGTCGAATCCGCCACTGTTACTTTCCTCCAAGATAATCTTTGTAGCTTTGCCCAGCTCCGAGAGCGCGCGCCAGGCTTAGCTTGGCGACGTTGTGGCGGTAAAGACTGGCCACATATTGGTTGTTTGCCTGGGCAACAGACTGCTCGGCCTGACTGACGGCCAGGTTGTCGCTGACTCCGTTGGCATAGCGCTCCTGCGCTTCTTTCAGTGCTTCGTTGGCCAGGTCGACGCTGGAGCGCGCAACTTCAACCTGCTTTTGAGATGAGGCGATGTCGAGCAGCGCGTCGCGCACATCAGCGTCGACCTGCGCGTTTTTGTCGCTCAACTCGGCGCGCTGAAGATCGAGCTGTGCCTGGGCCTGATCTGCCACGCCGCGCAGCGCAAACTCAGCAAAGACCGGAACGGTGAGGGTTCCACTTGCATCGCCGGTGCCGTGGGAGTGAGCCAACGTGGGCCCAATGTCGCCATAGTCGCCGCTGAAGGTTATCTTGGGCAGCCGGTCGGCAGTGGCTTGCTTGCGTGTTTCCTCGGCTGCCTTGGTCATCTCGACCATTGCCGCGAGGTCTTTGCGGTTGGCGTGAGCCTGGCTGATGGTTGCGTCGACATCGAGCTTATCGAAGGCCGCGTAGGGCGCTTTGTCGGTCAGATTGAACTTTTGTGCGAGCGGCAGGCCGATGGTGCGGGCCAACGCGAGCTTGTCTTTTTCGAGCGAGTTTTTTGCAACGATCAACTGCTGATCGAGGGTTTGGGAATCGACACGGGCTCGGAGTTCGTCGAGCAATGGGGCTGTGCCAGCCTGATGGTTGTCCACCGCCTGGTCGAGCGAGACTTTTGCGGTGGCTACCTGGGCCTGGACGCTATCGACCTGGGTCTCATCGGCAATCACGAGCAGATAGGCATTGCCGACGGTAAGCACGACCAGGTCGCGGGCGTCGTCGGCCGAGAGCTGCATGGCGTTAAAGTTGTGACGCGAGGCCAGGTAGCTGTGCAGCGAGGCAATGTCAACGAGAGACCAAGTTAGCGTGGCACGGATATCGGTATAACCGAAGGGGCCGATCACCTTGGGAAAATCGGGAAAACGAAGGCCCTCGGCCGGCAGATCAACCTGAGTAAGGGTCTCCTTGCCGCTGGCGTCAATCTCCGGCAGGAGGCTTTGAAGCTGGGTCAGGCGGGCACCACGCGCAGAAGCCGTTTGGGTGCCGCTGAGGATCACTCCCAGGTTGTGTTTGAGGCCGCGCTGGATGGCGTCGTCTAGGGACAGGTCGATCACGGTTCCGGTGGCTTCCCCGCTAACCACGCTGCCCTGGAAGCTCTGGGCGGTGGGCCCGGTTGCTTGCGGCGGCTCAAGACCTAAAGCCTGCTGGGCTATTGCATTGGGAGCGGGGCAGCACGCGGCAAGCGCCAGCAGCGCGGCCAGTGCGAGAGACGGAGGTGAAAAGAGGCGCGCAGGAGTGCCAGGTACGGGATTTATTGATAAATCGGGTGAGATCAAGTTCATTCAACTCACAGGGGTACACAGTCGCCCGGAATTTTCCCTTGCCAGGCGCTTCTGCTTGAAATTGTTCGCTCTTAATGGATGCGGAAACCAGCCAGAAGGGTTCGTAATTGGATTGTATCGAATCGGGATGGGGAAAACGGGAGGGCGGCTGGTTTTGGGACTGGGGTCGGTACCGACCCCGGAGGACCGGCCCGGAACCAGGGTCCTGAGTCGAAAGCGTGTTGAATAGATTCCGAAAAGCAGAAGCAGATTCTTCGCTTACCACCCCCGACCTCCACCCCAAAGAGCAGAGATCGCTCTTTGGGGACCCCGGAACTGAAAAACGTTCGGGGACCGGTGCGTTCAGAATGACGGCGCTGTTGTTTGATGGCGGCACTTTTGTTTGATGACAGCACTTTCATTTGTTGACAGCGCTGTTATTTGGTGAGCATCAGACTAAAGACAGTCGAGGAAGGAGCTTGGGCCGGATTCAGGCCTTGGATGAGGCCTGGATCATTTGGGAGGCCAGGGAGCAGAGGCCCTGGCGGAAGAGCTCGCGCACGTCTTCCAGAGTCCAGCCCGCAGCGGCGGATCCGGCGTGAGCGACAAGCAGACTGGCGGTTTCTGGGGCCGTAAAGCCGGCGACAGCGCGGAGGACAAAAATTGTGCGGATGGCAGGCGGGAGGCTGGCGAGCCAGGTTCGCACGCGTCCACGGTCGGGACCCGCTATCATCCGCTCCAAATCTTGGCGGGAGACGCCGGCAGCGTTGCCCACTGAATCGAGGTCGTCGTCGTCGATGCAGGTATTTACGTGTTGCAGCCCCTGAGGAGCCGCGAGGCTGGTGGCGTCGCGGGCTTCGAGGTATTCCAGTGCCGCCGCGCAGAGGGCACGCTGTGAGCTTTGGCGAGCGACTGCGGCGTCTGAGCAGGAAGCCACATCAGCATTGGCGATAGCTGTTTCGACGAGTTTGACGCTCTGTTCGCCTTCACCAACCAGCATCGAGGCCATGGTGTAAAGGCCAGCGGCGATCCTGTCGAGCATTTCTTCCAAGCCGGGGCCTTCCATGCCGGGGCCTTCCATGCCTTCGAAGGCTTTGGCGACGGTGGCGTCGTCTTTTTGATGGCCGTCGAGCAGGCCCTGGATGCGGTCAGTGAACTGCTGGGCGCCCGCGGGAACTGGCTGAGGAGGGATCAGGCTTTCGGAGGTGGGCAGGTTCTGGTGGGGCATGGGAAGGCTCCTTATCGAAGCGGGCAAAACAGCGAAGGGGCAGTCAAAGCAGAGACGGCGCGACCGAAACGAAAACGGCGTTCTTCTATCCTCGCCGCACTGGGTCTGGCCGTCAATCGAGTTACGCGGCTGGCGCCCGAGCAGTTCCCAGCGGATTGCCATGGAAGCGTCTGGATTTTACGATCGGCAACGATTTATCCGCCTGTTAATACAGTTTTCGGCTTCAATCCTGTATCCATTGCGATAGAGGCCAATTCCCCCTGGCTGAGCATTCTCGTTCCCTTTAACTCATTTCCCTCGTGCGTCCAAGCTGGAGGACGCGATAGACTGACAGACTGGATGCGCCGGCAGACTGGAATTGCCGGACGGACACGAATGGCAAAGACTCCGCCAAAACAGAATCTGTTCAACGGCCGGGACCACTCCTGGATGCAGTTCAATCGGCGTGTGCTTGAAGAGGCGGAAGACGCCTCGAACCCGTTGCTCGAACGGGTGAAGTTTCTGGCAATCACGGCGTCAAATCTGGATGAGTACGTCGAGATTCGCCAGGCCGGGCTGATGCAGCGCATCGAAGACGGGTATGAGGAGCGGGGCTTTGACGGCCTGCGCCCGGACGAGTCGCTTGCCGCGCTCACGGCTGAGATTCATAGCTTTGTGGCGGCGCAATATAAATGCTGGAATCAACAACTGGTCCCCGAATTGCGCAAGAACGGCATTCGCCTGTTGGAGTGGAACGAACTTTCAGAAGACCAGCAAGGGTTTGCGCAGAATTATTTCCAGCGTGACGTGGATCCTCTGCTGACGCCGGTGTCGATTGATCCGGCGCATCCGTTTCCGCGCGTGCTGAATAAGGCCTTGTGCCTGGCGCTGCTGTTGCGGGCGAAGCGGCGGAGCTCCGGACCGCAGGTGCTGGGCGTGGTTACTGTTCCGCGGGCGCTGCCTCGGTTTGTCCGCCTACCTTCGCCGGATGGGGGCTTCGACTACCTCCTGCTTCAGGATCTGATCACGCAGAATCTGGGGGGCATGTATCGCGGGTATGCGGTGCTGGCACACGCTGCATTTCGCGTGACCCGCAATTCGAACCTCTACTTCGAGGAAGAAGAGGCGCGGTCGCTGCTGGAGACGATCCGCTTTGAGCTGCATAACCGCCGCAAAGGCGACGCGGTGCGTCTTGAGATTGAAGCCGGAGCGGATGCGGAGATCATCGAGCGGCTGCGGGTGAATTTCGAGCTCGACCCTGACCAGGTTTTCCGCGGCGACGGGCCGGTAAATCTTTCTCGGCTGATGTTCCTGGCGAGTGATGTTCCGCGGGCGGATCTCAAGTTTGTTCCCTTCACACCCAAGCCGCTGCATATCAGCCGGAAGTCGGCGACAATATTCGATGAACTGCGGCAGCGCGACATCCTGCTCCATCATCCATACGACTCGTACGATCCGGTGGTCGAGTTCATTGAGCAGGGCGCGAAAGACCCGGCTGTGCTCACCATCAAGCAAACGCTCTACCGCACCAGCAACGACTCGCCGATGTTCAAGGCGTTTACTGAGGCTGGTGGCAGCAAGGAAGCGACGCTGGTGGTTGAGCTGATGGCAAGGTTCGATGAAGCGTCGAATATTCGCTGGGCGCGATCGATGGAAGACGCTGGAGTGCAGGTGTTCCATGGTGTGGTGGGGCTTAAGACGCATTGCAAGCTGGCCTTGCTGGTGCGCCGCGATGACGACGGCGTGACCCGCAGATATTGCCACCTAGGCACGGGCAACTACAACCCGGTTACCGCCCGCTTCTACACCGACCTGAGCTTGTTGACCGCGGACCCTCAGGTGACCGAGAAGGTCCACATGGTGTTCAACTATTTGACGGCTCACGCCGAGATCAATGACTACAGCCCGCTGCTGGTTGCTCCGCTGACGATGGCAGAGAGCTTCCTGGGCCTTATCCGGCGCGAACAGGAGCATGCGCAGGCTGGACAGCAGGCCCACATCATTGCCAAGATGAACGCGCTGCTGGAGCCGTCGGTCATCGAGGCGCTCTACACGGCATCGCAGGCGGGGGTGCAGATCGACCTGATTGTGCGCGGGCTTTCGATACTGCGGCCGGGGGTGAAGGGACTGTCCGACAACATTCGCGTGCGGTCGATCGTGGGTCGCTTCCTTGAGCATTCGCGAATTTACCATTTTGCGAACGGCGGGAAGAGCGAGATCTATCTGGGCTCGGCAGACTGGATGCCGCGCAATCTGTTTGAGCGCTGCGAGGTTGTTTTCCCGGTAAGAGATGCGGCGGCACTGGAGCGCATTCACATGGAGATTTTGCCGGCGCTGATGGCCGATACGACCAAGGCGCGGCTGCAACAGGGGGATGGCAGTTACATTCGGGCGAGCAAGGTTTTCAAGGATGCGCCGGCGTTTTCGTGTCAGGACTTCCTGATTCAGTTGGCAGAGGGGAAGGTTGATGTTGAGGCGATTCCGGGGCCGGTGGGCGAGCGGGATGACGCGAAGCCGGTGGCGGCAAAAAAGAACGCACTGAAGACAGTAAAGCGGGCAGACGCAGCCGATTAGGGGGCAGATGAGCCTGGCCTAGCAGCGGAATTGGGCGGTCTCGATTCTGACACCCGGGAAATGAACTCGCTCAATCGGCGTTGTCTTCGTCGATCTTTGTGAATAGCTCCGACAGCGAAAGATAAATGGGAGAGTCTGCCACCTCGAAGCGCTCCTTGCTAACCCAGTTGCCATCGCTCAAGTCCCAGCCGGAGCGCGTTGCCGGGTCCACAACCCAGCAGTTCGGCACACCGAAGTCGCGCAGGTTGTTCATCCTGGCCTCGATCCGTGAGCGGCGGTCTTCAGGCGACAGGACTTCGATGGCGATCAACTGCGGTCTGGTAAAGACCTGCTCGATGGGCGCATCGCGGTGGAAGACACAGACATCGGGAATGCGCACTTTGGTGGAAGCAACTCGAGTCCTCTGTTCCTGGATCGACCGGACTCGCCATTCTTTTCCGTGAGTGTAAAACCAGATCTGGATGGCCTGCTGCACGACGTTATGATCGTACTCGCCCACGTTACGGTCCTCCAGCATCCCATCGACATAGTCGACGTCGGGTCGATAGGGAGTGGTCAGGTAGGTATCGAGTGAAATGTGCGTAGTAGTCGACATCTTCCCTCCCCTTTCCGGTCCGGTTTAGCTTGTCCCAATTCTACGCCTAAGCAAATTTCTCAGACTGAGAATCCCCTAAACAGCCCGTTGTGAAAGTCGAGATTGTTGAAAAGCATCCCTCAGGGGCTAGAGCCCGTCGTCTATTTTCGGTCATCTGCGGCACGACTGAAGTCGTGCCCTTTCAAAACTCGACTTTCGCCACGAGGTGCTAACGCAACCTCTGCGCAATCATTCAACGCTCGGGGCATACGAAAGAGCGGTTGGCTCACCCGATGAGGGGTCCCAGGTGGCTACTGCCAGTGGATCGCCTTGGGCTGACCGGTTCCGGTGGTCGGGGAAGACTGAAGCGGAGCGCCTGTGTATTCGTTGAATTGCGCAGGAGCAACCGTACCGTGGCGCAGGGTTCGGAGGGCAAATGGCATTGGCGCATCCTTGACGCCGGTCGCCCTCCACCACATGGGCAGCGTCTTGAAGGCGAATACCATGTCATAATCGGTGGCCACTGAACCGCGATCTTTGTCCTGCGGCTCAGTGCCTGGGCGATCCTGGAACCACTGAGACCATTCCGGCGAACCCGGCGCCGGGGAACAGATTTCGGCGTCCGTCAACAGCTTGCCATCTCCGCAGAGTTTGTATGGCACACTGCCGGGGTGGGGATTCGGATAGGAAGGCATCAGAAACGAGATCTGTTTGTGCTGGTCGGGCTGCCACTCCGCCGTGCCATGGCAACTGAGGCACGATGAGTTAGGCTTGGCATCCATCGATTTCTTGCCAACCTGGATATCGTTGCGGCTACCATCGTTTGGCCCCGCGAGGCGTCCACCCCAGCCCAGCGTTTTGGTCGCATACTTGGGCGCGGCCGGGTTGATCCAGGTTTCCTGAAGTTCGGCCCTTGGGTTTGCCGCGGAGTCGACGGCGGGATCGTTGCCCCAGGTTGCACCCAGCGGAACCATCTTGTCCCATGCATCGCCGGGAGCGGCCCTATCGTAGACCAGCGCTGCAAAAACCCAGCCAGTTTTTGGCGACGCAACACGGTCCTTTACCATGATGTCGAATTGCATGACATACCCGGTGAGCACGGCCGGTTTGGCAGGCCGCTGCACCGGGATCGCTGTGTAGATGGGCCACGCGGCAGCGCCTTTCGTCGCATCCCACCAGTCTTTTTGCAGGGCCGTGTCGTCGGAAACAAACACTGCCGCTTTCACAATGACGGAGCCTTCGTCGAACTGGAAATTCTCGGTCGCGACTGTTGGATTTGTTGCCTCAACGCCCCAGATTTTGTAAAGAGTATGCGCAGCCCGCTCGTCGTAGTAGGTGACGACGTGCGAATCGAACGTGGTCTTGAGGCCGGTGCCGGGAAAGGTCGATGGCCCAAACTGTCCGGCCGGATAAGTTCCATGAATGCTCTCGCGCATGGAGCCCATCCATGGTTCGTTGTACCAACGCGCTTTTGCGGCATCCCAGCGCGGATAGTCAAGGAGGAGGGTCCGCGCATTCGCGCTCACATACTGCTTCAACGCGGCAACATAGGCCGCGGCATTCTGGGTGGTGATCGGGCCGCCACCGATTGCCTTTAGCCATGGTGGATTCTCGATTGCCGAAAGCGGTTGAACAGGCCAGTCCCGGCTGAGGTGGAAGACGGAGCCGGCGTACTCTTTAGCCTCGGGGATGAGCCCGTTGTCTGCCTGGAAGGGATCGCTGGGAATAGTATCCGGCGGCGCGGCAACTGGTGCCTGGGCTGCTGCGGGCTGGCTCTGGGCCGCTTCAACTCTGACCCCGGCTCGCGGGGCAGGCAAACAGAGCGCCGCGAGAAGAAGAGACACGTTGAGGGCGCGCCGAAAGTTAGCTTTCAAGCCAGGACTCCATTCTTCGGTTCGGTACAGGAAAAGGGAAGCCTACGAGACTACTGGGAAGAGACTCTGGAATGTGAACCAAAGTCACCTGGGGTATGCAGAGAATTCTTGCCCGGTTTGCACATAAATTCAAGGTGTATTGGTAATTTTGGATCGCGTTTGGAGATCGGGGTGACAGCCCTCCCCATTTGTTCGACCGCATGAACACCTGCCGATCTGCGAACGCGCACGGTCCAGGCATCTTCTACAATCGTGATATTGCTGAGAGCATTCCCCAACTCAGGTCCCAACTCAGGCCCCGGCCCGCGGCCAGTCTTAAGTTCGATTGCCTTGCACTCGGTTGCCGTGCACTCGGTTGCCGACCCGGTCGCGCCGGACCGGTCTGCTTCGCGGATTGTCGACGCACCGGGTGCGCTTGCCGTGTGGCATATGGCCTCGCTCGACGCTCCAACGGTGGCGATTGTTTGGACGCTTGGGTTTGCTCGTGCTGCGGGTGTGCACCTGCCGACTTGGGCGCCTGTAATCGTCGGGCTTGTGACCTGGGCCGTGTACATTGGGGATCGGCTGCTTGACGCGCGTTCCGCCCTGGCTGCTATGCAGCCAAGCCGGTTGCGCCATCGTCACCGATTCCATTGGCGTCACCGCAGGCTGCTCTGCTTGCTGGCGGTTTTGTCGGCCCTTGCCGGGCTGGCGATTATCGTGGCGTTTGTGCCGGCGGCAGCACGAGCGCGCGGCGCGGCCCTTGGCTTGGCTACGGTTGCGTATTTTTCCGGGGTGCACACGCGGCGGAATTCTGGTTCGTGGCTGGACTGGCTTCCCATGCCAGACAGATTTCTGGAGCGCCTGCCGTTTAAACGGCTCGGGAACGAGTTGCTGGTGGCGTCGATGTTCACTTGCGGATGCATGCTGCCGGTTTGGCCGCGGGCTGCACTGCTGGCGACGCAGCTGTGGCCACTGGCGCTGGTCGCGGTGTTTTTCATGCTGTTGGCGTGGCTGAACTATCACGCGATCTGCCGCTGGGAGGCCAACGCTCGCGCCGGGCACATTACGACGGCAGGGTTGATGCTGGCGCTGGTGGGTGTGGTGGTTGCGGGAGTGATTGCGGCTGGCCATCCCTCGGCGGCGATGCTGATTGGGTTGGGGGCAGGCAGCGCGGTTCTGTTGGCGATGCTGGACCAGAATCGGAATTGGCTAACACCGCTTGCACTGCGAGCTTCCGCGGATCTGGTATTGCTGCTGCCGTTGATTGCTGTGGGGCTTCGACAATGAGCGTGCGGGTTGAGAGAGTTGCCGTTGTTCATCCGAAGTGCATCGACCCTGACCCGGCTGACTCCGCACCCAACTTTGGCCGGTTGGCCCGTGCTTATCGCTGGATGGAATGGGTGAGCTTTGGGCCGTTTCTGGGACTGTGCCGGGCGGAGCTTCTGCCACGCATGGGCGATTGCAAGAATGCACTTGTGCTGGGCGATGGGGATGGGCGGTTCACTCGGCGGTTGTTGCGGGAGTGCCGAGAGATAAAGGTTCATGCGGTTGATGGCAGTGCTGGGATGCTTGGTGCGCTGACTCGGAATTGTGCGCGGGACGCAGATCGGCTGAAGACTGAACTAGCCGATCTGCGGACGTGGCAGGCATCGGTGACCTCCGCACACATGTTCGATTTGGTGGTGACACACTTTTTTCTCGACTGCCTATCAACGGATGAGGTTCTCGCGCTGGGCGCGCGGATAGGGCCATTGCTCGCGCCTGGCGCACTGTGGGTGGTTTCAGAGTTCGCGATACCGGAGGGCTGGTTTGGGAGACTTGTGGCAGGACCGGTTGTACAGGGTCTTTACGTGGCCTTTGGTTTGCTGACGGGGCTGCACACGCGAACGCTGCCCGATTATGCTTCTGCGCTGAGTGGAGCTGGCTTCAGGCGCATTGAAAGTCGCGCACGCCTTGGCGGGTTACTTGTGAGTGAGCTGTGGACGCCGGTAGAACGCTCGTTTGCGCACCCACTCGACCATCCCTTCCCAACTTAACCAGACAGTGACAGGTTCCAAGACCCGGTCCTAAAACCCGGGTCAGGCGAAGCGAACAGGCCTAGCAATGAACAAGCCCAGCAATTCGGTCCGGGCCGTTGCTCCGCCCGGCTATCATTCCCATGGATTGATGACGGAAATGCCCGTGAACTGGAAATGCCGGACGTTTCGAGTGGCCACTGCAAAACCGTGTGCCGAGGCGATTGCAGCGATGTACGCATCGGGCGCCGTCGCAGCCTTGCCGATCTGTTCGCCACGCACGGCGATCTGGGCCAGATGCTCTGCGGCTTTAACGTTGAACTCCAACGTCCGGTCCTTAAACACTTCCAGGACACGCTTGATTTGCGCGGCAAGGTCGTCCTTCCTTTTACCGTCTGGCAATTTCAGTACGCCGAAGCGTAGCTCAGCGTAACTGATGGTGCTCATGAAAAGGGTCTCGGCCGCTTGGGCGTCGAGCCACGTGAGAACTCTTGGGTCCGGCGATGACTTGAGCGGCTCGGAGAGGACGTTGGTATCCAGAACGATCATTCAAGCTCCGCTCCCCGAATATCGCTCGGCTGGCGCGCGATTTCGAGGTCGTCCATCCCGCCGATCTCCTTGGCGATACGGTGCAGTTCGGTACCGATTCTCAGGCGTTCTGGGGGCCGGACGGTTTCTTCGAGGATGGCGCGAACCTCGGCCTCGGTGGATCGGCCATGATGGGCGGCGCGCACTCGCAAAGCGCGATGCGTCTCTTCGGGGAGATTACGGACAGTCAGATTGGGCACGCTATCACCTCCTCCATCATTGTAGGCAATGAGAGCAGAAAAGGAAATGTGCCATCAGAAGTCGATCAACTGGCCAGCGCAGGATCCGATCTAAGAGGCGCCTGGATTTTGCGCCTAATTATGTGCGCCAAACCAATCAGTCCGCTGCCGAGCAGCAGAAAACTGGACGCCTCCGGTGTCACGGAGCTTGGCGCTCCCCCCGGACCGCCCGAAGTGCCATAGATTTCAAATGTCTCTGACTCGATTTGGTTGGCAGGAAAGCCGAATCGCTCCTGATACGCGGTTGAGGGCCCGCCGTTCAGATCCCAATAGACATCCTGGTCATTCGGATTCCCAGGCGTCGTGGCCATTGCATTCTGGAGGGTGAGGTAGTCGGTGCCCGCATCAAGAGACAGGCTTGGTGCTGAGATTGATTCTTCGTACACGTCCAAACCCTGCCGGTTGAGGAACAAGAGCTTGTCAGTCGTGGAAGCTATCGAAGGGGTTCCGCCAAATGGGCTGCTACCGATCGACCAGTCGATAGTCTGCACCGTAATCCCCGGCTCGACCCAGACCGCGAAGCTAACGCCAGTTACTATCGAATTCTGTTCCAGCGTGAACGAATCCGTCACTGCAACTCTGCCATTGATAGTAGCGTTGCCGTCTTGGCCGTCGAGCGCGCCATTGCTGTAAAGCATCGTATCTGCGCATGCGGGACGTGATGCAAATCCGGCAACGAGGCTGAGAAAGAATAGGGGGAAAACAGCTTTCTTCTCGATGATCTCTACGTAGTTCAGGGTTCAAGCCACAGGTGCTAGGTGCAGCCGCGCAGCCGTTGGAGGATGGGAGGCCGTAAGTTCAGAGCCGAATTTCAACTTTGCGTCGTTGTCGAGAATATAGGGCGCTGGTTTGAACTGCACTGCCAATTCACACGTTGTTTGTTACAGTTGTGTTAATATCTGTTCTCCGAGGGAACGGAGGCGGCCCCCACCATTTCCGACCCGGTGATCGCTATGAATCTCTATCTGATGCGGCACGCCAATGCTGGCATCCCGCGCGACAATCCCACACTCGATGCCAAGCGAGCCCTGATCAAAGAGGGTAAGGACCAGTGCATGTTGATGGCGCGGATGCTATCGGCATTCAAGGTGCAGGTTGACGTGATCGTTGCGAGCCCGCTGAAGCGCGCGATGCAGACGGCACAGATGGTGGGCAACGAGCTTGGCTACGAGGGCAAGGTTGAGGTGAGTCCGGCCCTAGGTCTCAATGGGACCTACGCAGATTTCCAGAAGATGCTTACGCGTTATGCCGACCGCGAAGGAGTGCTTGTGGTTGGGCACAATCCGAATATGTTTCAGCTCCTTGGGCGGCTGATTACGGGCAACGGCGGTGCTGCAATCAGGATGCGCAAAGGCTCCATCGCACGCATCGACATGGACCACCACCCGGCACTGCTGCGCTGGTTGATCGATCCGCGTATGGCGCGGGCGATTTATGCAAGCACTGGCAAGAGTTCTGTGGCGAAGAACTTGCGGAAGTAGTTGGGCTGGTTGGGGCAATTCGACCTTAATTTCAGCGGTGGCAGCACTACCGTGCGTAACCGAGTCTGCTGCTCACCATCAAGAGTTTTTGTCATCCCTCGAATTAGTCGTGCACAGAGACGTCAAAAGAAATAGTGCTTGGGCGGGAACTTTTTTTCGATTCAGCGCATTACCAGTCGTGAAGGGTTCAGGCGGCTGTCAATGAAGGATTTGAAACCGGCGGACAAGGCGACGCAGGCAGACGGCACTCCAGCCGGAATCGACGGGCGATCGGAGCAGCGGGAATCGGACGAACAGCTTATGCTGGCCTTCGCTGCCGGGCAAAGCGACGCGTTCACGGCATTATTCAATCGCTACAAACAGCCGCTGTTCGGCTTCTTCCGGCGCAGGTTAGCCGATCCGGCGCAAGCCGAGGAGCTGACGCAGGAGACATTCATTGCGATTCTGCGGTCGGCCCCGCAATACCAGCCCAGCGCGCTTTTTCGGACATTTCTCTACGCAATCGCATTGAGAATTCTGCGGGCCCATCGGCGCAAAGCGGCGTTTCGCGCAACGTTCCTCGGCGAGCGCCCAGTGGGGCACGAGCCAGCCAGCCATTGCGATCCTGTGATCGACCTGTTTATGCGCGAGGCAATGGCGCAACTACAAAACTCCGACCGCGAGGTGCTGCTGCTGCGCGAGTTCGAGCAACTGAGCTACTCGGAGATCGCCGAGGTGCTCTCGTTGCCGTTAAACACTGTTCGCTCGCGACTTTTCAGGGCACGTTCGGCGCTTCACGAACTGCTCGGAGCCCCTGCTGCGACACGAACACATAACGCTCCCGTAACAGAGGTGCGCGCATGATTGCTACCACTCATCTTGTCTCTCCAGAAGAAGTGATGGCGTTTGTCGATGGAGAACTGTCGAGCGCAGAGGCCGCGACTGTTTCGGCGCACATTGCCGAGTGCGCAGAGTGTGCAAGCATGGCTGCGCAGTTTCGCGAGACTTCCGAGTCGGTGGCTCGGTGGACTGTTCCGGCTGTGCCCGAGAGCCTCGACGCATCGGTTGCACAACTCATCGCAAAAGCCGGAAACGAGAACCCGACCTCGAAGCCGATTCGTTCAATCTTGTTTGGTGGCCGGCACTGGACGGTCGCCCAGCTGGGCACGATCGCTGCTGTACTTTTGTTGTTCACTGCGGGCCTGACGATGCATTACAGCAGCCCTACCGCTCGCCTTTCCGATAGAGCGCAAAGCGTCGACCGGAATGGGTTATTTGTCGAGCCGAGGAATTCGGCTGGCGACTCAGTTAGCCGACCTCAGGCCGCACCGCTGCCCAGCCCCGCGATGCAGTCCATGAGCGGCATAGAAGCGGATCGGCTCGTTCAGCTCCCGCCAGGCGTTGTTGCCGGCAATCTGAGCGAGTCGAGGAGTCGCGCTCAACAAGCTGCGACAAAGGGATCGGGTCTCCCTAACGCTTTCGCGAATCAAGGCGCCTCGCAGCCGACGCCGATGATTGCGCACTCTGTTTCATTGACGGTTCAGGTGCGTGATCTGGGCGCATCCCGGGCGGCGCTTGATGCCCTGCTGTCGCGCCATCGAGGCTACGCGGCACAACTGACAGTGAACACCGCAGAAGGGTTGCCGCGAAGCCTGCAAGGATCGCTGCGCGTTCCCGATGGCGAGTTGGCCGCGGCTATAGCCGAGATGCGGGCGCTGGGCCGGGTTGAGATGGAAACGCAATCGGGCGAAGAGGTGACGCAGCAACACGCCGACCTGGTTGCGCGCCTCGAAAACGCTCGCGAGACCGAACAGCGCCTGCGCGAATTGCTGGCCCAGCGCACGGGCAAGATCGATGAAGTTCTCCAGGTGGAAGAGGAGATCGATCGCGTTCGCGGCGAGATCGAGCAGATGGAGGCCGAGCAGAAGATTCTTGAGCATCGTGTCGACTTTGCGACTGTCGAGTTGCGGCTCGCGGAGCAGTATCGCGAACAGCTCGGGGCACCGTCCGCCTCAGTGTCCGTGCAGATTGGCAACGCGTTTGTGGCGGGCCTTCGTCATGGGGAAAACACGCTGGTTGGAGTCCTGCTTTTTGTCGAGGAGGCTGGTCCAACCGCGTTGATCTGGCTCGCGATTCTGGCGGTTCCAGGCATTTTGCTTTGGAGAAGGTACCGGCGGATGCTCAATCAGCGATAGGAAGCGCGAATCTACCAGCATTTCGGATGGGTGAATTGGTGTGGGTTCGGCGCATTGCTGGGAATCGTTGGCTGGTATCCTTTATTGAATGGCTTCTTCCTTAAATACCAGCACTGAATTGACTCGCCATCGGCCTGCGCAGACGACGTCTGTGCGGGGTTCGTGGCTGCTGTTTCTCGCAGTTTTCTTTGCCGTCTACGTTGGGTCGCTGTTTTCGCCGCCCCTGCTTGACGACGTGGATTCAGCGCATGCCCAGGCGGCCCAGCACTTTGCCGAGAGCGGCGACTGGGTGACGATGAAGATCAACGGGATCCGCTACATTGAGAAGCCGCCGATGCCGTACTGGCTGGTGGGCATCTGCTACAAGCTGTTTGGCGAGAGCACTGCGACCACTCACCTGCCGAATGCGCTGGCGATGCTTGGGCTCTGCTGGCTTTCGTGGGCGTGGGCGCGACGTGCGTGGGGCGAACGGGCAGGCCTGTATGCGGGTTTGGCCGTGCTGACCGCGGTTGGACCATTTCTTTTTACGCGATTCATTATTCCGGAATCGTATCTTGCTCTTTTCTTGATGTGGGCGCTCTATGGGCTGATCACCGGCCTGGAATTGGGCAAGCCGATTCGGTTTTACTGGTGCTTCATCGGAGTGGCGCTGGCTACGCTGACCAAGGGGCTGATCGCGCCGATATTTTTTATTGGCGCAGCGGTGCCTTATCTGTTGCTTACGGGACAGTGGCGTCGTTGGCGCGAGCTCAAGCTCTTCACGGGAACGCTTCTGTTTCTGGCGATTGCTGCGCCATGGCACATTCTGTGCGGGCTTGCCAACCCGGATCAGGGACACCCGATTGGCAACCATCCGACTATTGGCAACGTTCACGGATTCTTTTACTTCTACTTCATCAATGAGCACGTGCTGCGATTCTTTTCGATGCGCTACCCGCACGACTACAACAAGCTGCCACATCTGGCTTATTGGCTGCTGCACCTGGTGTGGTTGTTTCCGTGGAGCCTGTTTGTGCCGGCAGTGCTTATGGTGGCGTGGAAGACGCGGCGCGACTGGCTGCGACATCTGGGGCGCGAAGCGGGTCACACTGTTGACTTCTACATTGACAACGCAGCGCGCGAAGATGTGGCAACCTATGTTGCGCACCTGAAGTTTGAGGTGCGCACGCTTTGGCTGCTGAGCCTCTACTCCGCATGGACACTGCTCTTTTTCGCAATCTCGTCGAACCAGGAGTACTACACGTTTCCGGTTTGGCCGGCGATGTTCATCATCATCGCATGCGTTGTGGTGGCGATTGAAGAGGGACGCGTGGGCCAAGATGGCAAGCCGCTGCTTTCAATGGCGTGGCTGACGGGCGGACACGCGGTCTTTGCGGTGGTGGGAGTGCTGGCTGCGGCAACTCTGGGGTGGGGGCTGTGGGATTCACGCAATCTGCCATTCGTGCCGGACATCGGCACTGTGCTGGCGCGGCGGGGAGTGGGAGACTACACGCTTTCGATGTCGCACTTCTTCGACCTGACGGGCTCGTCGTTTGCCGCGCTGCGATTGCCTGCTTCGCTGGCCGCTGTCGCACTGCTGATCGGACCGCCGGTTGGCTTGTGGTTGCGCCTGAAGAAGAAGAACGTTGGCGCGACGGTCAGCGTTGGGCTAACCTCAGCGGTTTTCCTGATTGCCGCGCACATCGCATTAGCGCGTTTTGCGCCGATACTCAGCAGCAAGCCATTTGCCGACACGATCATCGCAAAGGGCACACCAGCCGACACGTTCATCGACTTCGGAGACCAGTCGGACGCGTCCTCGGTGATTTTCTACACGCATCGTTTCTTCAATGGCCGCCCGGCGCTTATTGTGCGGCCCCGGTGCGGTCAGCACGGGGAAGGCTCGACCCTGCTGTGGGGATCGTGCTATCCCGATGCTCCGGATATTTTCTTAAACGAGGATCAGGTTTCGAAGATGTGGGGTACGGGCGAGCGGCATTGGCTGTTTGCGCAGGACACTCGGCAGGCGAAGGTTGAGAGCCTGCTGGCTGGAAGGTTGTATCTGGTGCAGAACGTCGCAGACAAGGCGCTTTGGACGGATCGACCGCTGCCGTAGGGCGAGTGCCGGGCGGATCGGGTCCACTGAAATAAGGCAATGAACGCGAACGTCCTATGAAAGGGCCGGGATTCATGTTGTTTCAGAATGCGAGGGCTTTTCCGCTGCCCGCATTTTTCCGCCGGGGAGAAGTTCGAAGATCTTGCCGCGCCAGAGAATACGGCGGCCAAAGTAGCTTGCCGACCAGAAGCAGATTCCCATGAGATCGCGGACGGGGTAGAGCACGAGCAGGCCAAACCAGCTCTGATCCCAAACAACCATGCGGCCGACAGCGATGGCCAGGGCCCAGCGAACAGCGAGGGCCCAGCCCAGCAGCGCCAGGCCAAAGCCGCGATGGCCCAGCATTGCGGCACCGGCCAAGGACAGAAGGCCGAACGGCAGACCGAATGTGAGCGCAGTGCCAAAGTGGCCGGCTGGGCGCGAGAAACGCGTCGACTTCATCCAGCGCACCTGGTGCTTCATGGACGACCAGAAGCTGGAATTGATGACCATGTGGTCGATTGCGTGGTGGCTGAGAACCACGGTCTCGCCGAGCTTGCTGGTCTGGTTGCCAAGGACAAAATCGTCGGAGCAATAGTCGGCGGTTACCTTGAAACCGCCGATGCGGTGAATCGTTTCGCGGCGGAAGGCCATGGTTGGCCCAAGGACGAACTTCATCCCCTCGAATGCGCGGGCAGCCAAGACGCCAGAGGTCATTTCAACCGACATGCCGACTGCTTCGAGGCGCGCCCATAGGCCGCCTTCAGCCGCAACGCCGCGATAGGGGCAGGTCATGGCGCCTACGCGCTCATCGGCAAACGGCAGCGCGATTGCGCGGAGGTAATCCGGCGTCACGAAGACGTCGCTATCGCTGACTACGAGGATGTCGAACGCCGCGGATGCCTCCATCCATTCCATCGAGATCGCCTTGTCATTGATGTAGTCCGGCTGGCCGTTGGTGCAGAGAAACTTCGTTGGGATTTGTGGGTTGCGTGCAGCGACGCGACGGGCGACGGCCAAACCTGGATCGTCTGCGAAGCGCGCGCAAAACAGGATCTCGTATGCGGGGTAATCCTGTTGGAAGAAGCTCTCGATGTAGCTCTCAAGCCCCGGCTCGACGCCATGCAGAGGTTTGAGCAGACTCAGGGGTGGCGTAAATCCAGGGCGCGCAGTCAACGCCGCCAGAGCCCGATGACGCTCCTTCAAGTAGCCGGGAACAGCCAACAACACCATCCCCGCGACAACCGTGGAACTCAACAGCCCGACCAACCCGAGTGCAAGAAGAACGTACGCCATGCAGGTTAAAGGATATCCTTCAGCGGCCGAATGTTGGGGCTGAAGATGGGCGAATGGGCCAAGAGAAGGGACAGAGAGAAGCCGAGTCCTAACCGAGGAAAGAAATGCGTAAGGCTGGCCGCAGGACTATGGCTTACGAGGGGTGGTTGCCTTGGCAACGACTGTGGGGCGGCGAATGGGAACGATTGCGCCCGTGGTGCTGGGGGCAGCCTGATGGAAGCGCGAGAGCATTTCGCTGCGCACGTACTCGACGAAGCTCTGCATCTGGCGGTTCATCTCTTCCATGCGCTCGCGCATCTGGAGAATGATGCCGATGCCGGCGATGTTGACGCCAAGGTCGCGGGCGAGGTTGAGGATGAACTCGAGGCGCTCGAGATCTTCTTCTGTGTAGTAGCGGGTGTTGCCCTCAGAACGTGACGGCTTGAGCAGGCCCTCGCGCTCATAGAGGCGGAGGGTTTGGGGATGGATCTCGTACATCTCGGCGACCGCCGAGATCATGTACGCGCCTTTCGATTTGCGTTTGGCTGCCATAAGTTCTCAGGCTGCTTGCAGTTTCTGCCGCCAACGTTCCAGCGTCATGCGGTAGGGGTTGAGCATTTCTATAAGTTCAGATCCGGCATGAGTTACCGAGTAACCGCCATTCTTAATCCAAGAATCAGTATTCGCGTAGCCTTTGGCTTTCAAAACTCCTAGCGCTTCCTCATAGGTCAACGCATAAACACTACTATCTTCGGAGATACGCGCATTCCAGATGTAGACCAGAAGAAGGCGAGGAATGTCACCATATTTCTTATACAAGTAAAAGGTTCTTGAATTGGATGTCTTGAGTTTAACGGCATACGAAATCAAGTCATGATCCCGTTCGGCAGCGGAATAAATGATATAGTCGATGCTCTCATCCTGCAGAGGCTCGGCGAGCTTGAACCCTGCGGCTTGCACCTGGGACACGAAGATGCTTGTGCCAGCTTGCCGCGTGCTTAAGTCAAGCGGATCGTCCTCGTCGGGATCGCCGTCCAACAGCGTCACAGTATGTCCGTTCTTGTACCGTTCATAGAATTTGCCACGAACACCTTTCGAGAAATCAAACCTGCTCCGTAACTCCATCTCACTCTTACTCATTTGCGAACTCATATTCCCTCCTCTCCCAGGATTCGGCCGGCCTGGCACTGATTAGGCGCAATTTGGTAGCACGTTCAGTGAAGCAAAGTACAAGTAGGCGGCCTTGGTTCGAAATCCAAATAGCAAGAAATCGTTCTTCATCGTAGCTGTGGTCCCGGTCGGGAAAGACGATATGCTTCTCGTCCCCAAATATCGTCGTCGCCTCTGCAAAAGAAACCTTGTGTTTCTTCAGGTTCGCGGCTGCCTTTGATGGGTTCCATGTAAACCCCAGGTCTTCGAACCTGCCTTGATCGTCGGCGTCGGCTTCACTGCCCATCCCCGTTCCGCCTGCCTAAGGTACGATGCCTATAGCTCAAATCCTATCAAACAGCGCCGCGCGCGGGTCCTGGGTGTTCAGTTTGGCAAGCTCGCGCATGATTTCGCGGCTGCGTTCGTCGTTGAGCGTGGGGACTACGACTTCGACGGTGACGATTTGGTCGCCGCGCTTGCCGGGCTGCTGCGCGTTTTCAACGCCGCGCTCGCGCATGCGCAGCTTCTGGCCGCTCTGAGTGCCGGGAGGAATCTTTAGTTGCGCACGGCCGTCGATAGTTGGAACATCCACCTTTGCGCCCAGGCTGGCCTCGGGAATTGTGACGGGAACGGGGAGGTGAATATCGTCGCCGACCCGCGTAAACACTGGGTGGGTACCGGTGCGGACGATTAGGAAGAGGTCGCCGGCTGCTCCGCCGTTGAGGCCGGCGTTGCCTTTGCCCTGAAGGCGAATGCGCTGCCCGTCGCGCGTGCCGGCCTTGATGCGGAAGTCTACCGATTCGGTTTTTGTGACCACGCCTTGGCCGTGGCAGGTGGGGCAGGCGTTCGACGTGTGCCCGGTCCCGTTGCAACCAGGGCAGGGAATGTTGAACTTCATCCGTCCACCCATCTGGGTGACCTGGCCCGTGCCGTTGCACTCTGGGCATTGCGTTGCGCCGCCGGTGGAGGCCTGGCCGTGACAGGTGGGGCAAGTCTCTTGCCGGTTCACCTGGATGCGTGCCTGGCCGCCGCGAATCGCTGTCCAGAAGTCGACGGTGGCCTGATACTCGAGGTCGGTTCCTGGCTGGGGGCCGCGGGGGCGCTGAGGCTGCTGCTGGCCTGAAAAGATGCCGGAGAAGATGTCTTTGAAGCTGCCCCAGCCGGCCGGGTTCTCGCCCCTCTGCTGGCCGGCTCCGCCGCCAGGGGAGCCAGGGCCGCCCTGAAAGCCGGAGAAGTCGAAGCCGCCAAAGTCTACTGGGGGCTGGCCGCCCGAGGTCTGCTGGCGCGCATAGGCTTCAGCGGTGGCGGGGTCGATCTGGTCGGAGTAGAAGCCGACCTGGTCGTAGATCTTGCGCTTCTTTTCGTCGCTCAGAACGTCGTTGGCTTCGGAGATCTCTTTGAACTTTTCCTCAGCCTTTTTGTCGTTTGGGTTCACGTCGGGGTGGTATTTGCGCGCAGCCTTGCGAAAGGCCTTGCGAATCTCCTCCGGTGTGGCCGTCTTCTTGATGCCGAGCGTTGCGTAATAGTCTTTGTTTTGGGTGGCGGGCATGGGTTCCTTGTAGGGTCTCGGGCGGTCAGTCGGCCAGTGACCGCCTGAAGAAAGCAATTCTCAGGCGGTTTCGGCTCAAAGTTGAGCAGAAGACACTAATCCTTTCCACTATTCTGCCAGATATGAGTGAATTATGCTCAAGTTTTAGATGCAGGAGCGACCAAATCGGGTGCATCTGGACAGAACGCGGCAACGCGTCTCGACAACTCTGCACTCGGTCATATTGTTTATGCGGATGGTTTCATGACGATTTTGATTCCAGGGACGGACTGGCAAAGCCATGGCGGCTGGGGGCCGGATAACGGTCTGTTTGGTTATGGGAACGGGGCGCTTCGGGGAAGCTGCGTTGGGGATTGCACACGGCTGCTTGAATGGAGTCCGAGCGGGAATAATGACGGCGATCGGATTGGGGCGGCTCAGGGGTTGCGGAAGATGATTGCGGAGCATGGTTTCGCGAATGGAGAGAAGCTGAACGTCATTACTCATAGTCATGGCGGGAATGTTGCTTTGGCGGCTTCTCATATTGGATTGGAGAGACCGATTGATGTATTGGTCACTTTGAATAAACCGACGCTTTTGGGCGATGCGTACAGGCCGGGGAAGAACATTGGGAGTTTCTACAACATTTCCGCAGCGAACGATTGGATTCAGTTGATAGGTTCCGACGCGTGGTTGACGGGGAACTTCGCTATGGACGAGAGCGCGGTGAATCATACGATTGATACTTCGGGGTCGAGTATCAATCCGCATGCGGCTTTGATTTGGGATGATCGGTTTAGGGAGGTGTGGTGGGAGTGGTTTTGGGGGCAGGAGGGGGCGAGGGGAGCTCCCCAATAGACTATGAGATTATGCGATGCGCAGGGCTTTGGCGACTGCCTGGGGTTCGCGGTCAATGACCACTAGATAAGCACGTGTGGGCCCTTCGGGGACTCGGCAGCGCTGCTTCCCGTGGCGCAGGGTGTTGATGTTGAAGCCGAAGCGGGCGGCGAATTGCTGCTGCGTGAGGCCGAGCCTGTCGCGGATCGCCTTTACGTCGATTTCCGGGGGGATGTAGGCGACGTAGGTGCCTACA
>Ga0182016_10001712_pt1 | contig 26470 bp, 20 predicted proteins | sample 712S2MmetaG_FD_120491 | JGI IMG/M metagenome (GOLD analysis project Ga0182016, IMG submission 120491) | Permafrost microbial communities from Stordalen Mire, Sweden - 712S2M metaG | ecosystem: Environmental > Terrestrial > Soil > Wetlands > Permafrost | place: Sweden: Stordalen | collected...
GAACACCCGCAACCGATGGCCGTCGGGGTCGAGGGCGACGCCGGTGAAGCCGAAATCCATCCGCGTCGGCGGCTGCGCGATGCGCGCGCCGAACGACTGCCAGCGCGCGATCGTCACCGCGACCTCGGCCTCGCTGTCGACGGTGATGGCGAGTTCGGCCCCGCCCGGCGCGTCGGCCGTGGGCGCGACGCCATCCCGCCGCCACAACCCCAGCATCAGGCCCGGCGCGGCGGGGATCATGGCGAAGGTCGGCGACGATTCGACCGGGGCGCGGCCGAGCGCTTGCGCATAGAACGCGGCGCTCGCCGCGACATTGTCGACATAAAGCAGGATGAAGCTGACGTCCGCCATGGCGGGCTCCTTCGCTGGAGGATGCGAAAGAGGTAGCCGCGGCCTGCGTCAGATTCCGTCAGCAGCGATGGCGCGCCGCGGATCGTCCTCGATTTGACCACATTGATCGCCACGCTCCGTCCGAGGGAGGCTTTGCGAGCAACGCGGGCGAAAGAGCGGGGAGCGATTTGACGCTGAATTTTGCGCGCACTTATCGCCAATGCGCCTCTTGCGTCGGCGCTTTGCGCCGACCGCGAGCCGGGTCGACGACGCGATGACGGGCGGCGTTGGCGGCGGGCGCGATCGGACCTCCGGCGGCGCAGGCGCGCGATCGCGCCTCCGCCGGATCCTCAGGAGCCCGACCACGGCTTACACGGCGCTGGCGATCGCCGCGACGGCCATCATCGTCGTCGCCGTCTCGTCGCTCGCGGCGGTGCTGATCGCCAGTTGGGCGAGCCGCGATGTCGAGTTGCGCGCGCGTCTCCTCTACCGCTCGATCCATAGTCAAGTCGCGGCGGGGATCGCGGAGAGCCCCGGCGACTCACTGGTTTCGTTCCTCGATCAGATCGCCGAGGACGAACGCATCCTCGCGCTCGGGTTCTGTCCGCAGACGGGCGCTCTGCGCTTCGCCACCAAAGAGATGCCCAAGTCCTTCGCCTGCGACACGTTGCCGCTCCACAAGACCGAGAGCTTCGCCACGCGGACCGACGACGGCCGACCCATCGAGGTCGCCATCTTCCCGATGACGGCGGCCCACGTTTCCGGCCACTTGGTGATCTTGCAGGACCTCAGCTACGTCTCCAATCGCGAGCGCGAAGTGCGATTTTACGCGACCTTGACGGTGCTGGCGGTCGCGATCGGCTTCGGGCTGCTGACGATCGCCGTCCTGCTGGCCTCGACCCGCCGCTGGGTTCGCTCGGTGCGCAGCGCGATCGCCGAAGCGCGCGGCGGCGAGGGCCGGGGCGCAGAGACCGTCGGCGAGTTTCCAGTCAGCCGCGAGATCGGCGCGCTGCTCGCCGAGTTCCGCGTCGAACGGAAATTCGCCCACGGCATTCACGTCGAATGGTCGCCCGCGACCCTGCATCAATTGCTCGAGGAAGAACTGCCTCGCGCGCAGATCCTCGTCGTCTCGAATCGCGAGCCCTATATCCACAACCGCGTCGATGACGCGGTGACCGTGCAAATTCCGGCGAGCGGCTTGGTCGCGGCGCTCGAGCCGGTGATGCGCGCGTGCGGCGGCGTCTGGATCGCCCACGGCAGCGGCTCGGCCGATCGCGAAACGGTCGACGAACACGACCATATCCGCGTGCCGCCGGGCGACGGAGGCTACACGCTGCGGCGCATCTGGCTCACCGAGGAAGAGCAGGACGGATACTACTACGGGTTCGCCAACGAGGGCCTATGGCCGCTGTGCCACGTCGCCTTCGTGCAGCCGATCTTCCGCGAGAGCGACTGGGCCCGCTACAAGGCGGTGAACCAGCGCTTCGCCGACGCGGTGGTCGAGGAGGCCGTCAGCGAAGACCCGATCGTTCTGGTCCAGGACTATCACTTCGCGCTTCTGCCGCGCCTCATCCATCAGCGGTTGCCGAAAGCGACGATCGTCGCCTTCTGGCACATTCCTTGGCCGAACGCGGAGACGTTCGGCATCTGCCCATGGCGCGAGGAGATCGCCGACGGGCTGCTCGGCGCGACGATCCTCGGGTTCCACACGCAATTCCACTGCAACAATTTCCTCGAGGCGACCGACCGGTTCATCGAGTCGCGGATCGATCGGGAAAACAACGCGGTCATGTTTCGCGGCCACGAGACGCTGATCCGGCCCTATCCGATTTCGATCGAGTGGCCGCCGGCCGCCTTGGTCGGGCAGGCGTCCGTCGCCGATTGCCGCGCCGCGGTGCAACGTCAGTTCGGCCTGCCCGACGATGCGCGGATCGCCGTCGGCGTCGAGCGGTTCGACTACACCAAGGGCATCCTCGAACGCCTGCGCGCGGTCGACGATCTGCTCGCGCGATATCCCGAATGGCGCGGCAAGTTCGTCCTGGTTCAGGTCGCCGCGCCGACGCGCGACAAGCTCGACGCCTACCGCGACCTGCGCAGGCAAGCGGTCGAACTCGCCGACGCGATCAACGCCAAATACGCCGACGCGGGATGCAAGCCGGTCCGCCTGCTGGTTCAACACTACGATCAAGTCCATATCTTCGAATTGTTCCGCGCCGCCGATGTCGGCGTCGTCTCGAGCCTGCACGACGGCATGAATCTGGTGGCCAAGGAATTCGTCGCGGCTCGCGACGACGAGGCGGGCGTGCTGATCCTGTCGAGCTTCGCCGGAGCGGCGTGGGAATTGTCGGAGGCGCTGATCGTCAATCCCTACGACACGCACGGCCTCGCCAACGGCATCGACGCTGCGCTGCGCATGTCCGCGGCCGAGCAGCGCGAGCGCATGCGGCTGATGCGCGACCTCGTCCGGCAGCGCAACGTCTACCGCTGGGCGGCGCAGATGTTGCTCGACGCCGCGTGGCTGAGGCGGCGCGAAGCGGTGGTCGCAGCCGCACGACAATAGCCGGCGCGTCGCGGCCCGCCCGCCCGCGGGCGGGTGAAGCGCTACTGATTTTCGGGCTTCAGGAAGTAGGGCTCGACCGGGCCGGAGAAGCGGATGGTCAGCGGGTTGCCGTGGCGATCGCGCGCCTTGCCGACGGGCGCGCGGATCCAGCCCTCGCTGACGCAATATTCCTCGACGTCGTCGCGCTCGCGGCCCTTGAAGCGCACGCCGACGCCGCGCGCCAGCACGGCCTCGTTGTAGAACGGGCTGCCGGGGTCGACGCAGAGTCGATCGGGCGGCGGGTCGAGCGGCGGGTCAGCCATCTTCGGGCTCGGGCGAAGCGGCGGTTCGGCCGCCGCCGGCGCCTTGGTCAGACGGCGAGCGCTTTGACGCGCTTGGTCAGACGCGAGATCTTGCGCGAGGCGGCGTTGCGGTGGACAATGCCCTTCTGGGCGGCGCGGGCGAGCACCGGCTCGGCGGCGCGCAGCGCTTCGGCGGCGGCGGCGCCGTCCTTGGCGTCGAGCGCTTCCTCGACCTTGCGCACCTCGGTGCGCATCTGGCTGCGGCGCATCTTGTTGACCAGGGTGCGACGGGCGATCTTGCGGACGGCTTTCTGCGCCGACTTGGTGTTGGCCATGAACTTCGTTTCCTTCGCTGCGGCCGGGCTCGCCGAGGACCGCGCGCCGCCGCCTGAAAAACAGTTAGGGCCGGGTCCCGCCCAGCCTCTTTCGTCGCGCTTATAAGCGGAGCGCGCGCGGGCCGTCAACCGGCGAAAAGCGCCGCCAGCCATTCGCGCAGCGGCGCGCCCGGGGCGCTGGCGAGCTTCAGCGCCATCGCGCAGCTGACGACTACGATCAGCGGCCGGACGAGCCGCGCGCCCGCCTTCAAGGCCGAGCCGGCGCCGAGCCGCGCGCCGACGAAGGCGCCGACCCCGACCGCCAGGCCGGCGGCGGCGACGATATGGCCGCCGAAGGCGTAGATCGCCAGCGAGCCGAGGTTGGAGCCGAAATTGGCGAAGCGCGCGCCCGCCATCGCCGCGATCAGCCCGCAGCCGGCCAGCGTCAGCAGCGCGATCATGTAGAACGAGCCGGCGCCGGGGCCGAAAACGCCGTCGTAAAAGCCGATCGCCGGCGCGAGCGTCAGCGCATAGAGCCGCGGGCCGAGGCGGGCGCGGCGCAGGGATTCATCGAGCGGCGGCGCGAAGGCGAAATAGAGCGCCACGGCGATCAGCACGAACGGAAGCGCGTCGGCGAGCGCCTGCCGCGGCACATAGGGCAGCGCGAGCGCGCCGAGCGCCGAGCCGACCAGCGCCGCCACCGCGGGAGCGGTCATGGTCCGCCAGTCGATCTTGCCGGCGCGGGCGAAGGCGAAGGTCGAGGAGCCCGAGCCGAACACCGCGCCGAGCTTGTTGGTCGCCACCGCCGCAACCGGATCGAGGCCGGAGAGCGCCAGCGCCGGCAAGGTGATGAGGCCGCCGCCGCCGGCGATGGCGTCGACGAAGCCGGAGACGAAGCCGGCCGCCGCGAGCAGCGCGAGGAGGGAAAGGGTCAAAGGTCAGGCCGCCCGCCGGCGGCGCGTCACGCAGCGTCCGCTCGAGCGGACTAGCTGGGCGGAACGCTCAGCGCAAGCGGGGCGCCCGGCGCCGCGGCGGCGGAGGTCGGCGCCGGTCCGCCGGGGGCGAGGGCAGGAGCGGCGAGCATGGCGCGCTTCGCCTTCGCGCCGGTCTGCAGGTCGCGCCAGGAATCGTTCTGGGCGATCATCTGCTTGATCGCGGCGACATTGGCCGCCGCCGCCTCGGCCGTCATGTCCCGGCGGCTGATCTGTTCGGCTTCGGCGAACTTGCCTTCGAGCGAGAGGATGAGCGCGAGGTTCTGGCGCACGCGGGCGTCGGCGATGGGGCTGGCGCTCGCTTCCCGCAACGCCTGCTCGGCCTCGGGCAGTCGCTTGGTCAGCGCGTAGGACAGGCCGAGATTGCTGAGCACGGACGGCTCGCCCGGCGCGATCTTCAGCGCGTCGGAGTAGAACTTCTGCGCGCCCTCGTGGTCGCCGAGCCGGTCGGCGACCGAACCCTGCACCGACATGATCGTCCAGTCCGGCCGCTCCGGCGTATAGGCGCGCGCGAGCACTTCCTTGGACTGCTCGAACTGGCCGTCGTCGGCGAGGGCCTTGCCGTAGGCGCCGAGCGCTTCGAAGTCGTGCGGCGCCTTGACCGCCGCAGCCTGCATCACCGCCGCCGCCTCGTCGTAGCGGGTCAGCGCGCGCAGCGCGCGGGCGTAGTTGATCGAGGCGACCTTCTCGCCGGGACTGGCGTCGTATCGCCTGCCCCAGTCGGCGGCGTAGGCGCGAAGGCCCGCATCATCGGTCGGCAGCGGTTGATGGATCGTGGCGATTGAGCCGTTCGCGTCGCCGAGGCCCTGGCAGCCGGCAAGCGGCGCTGCGCCCATCAAGAGCGCGACGAACGCAACGGCGCCGAGGCGGCGGGACGAAAACCGATTTTCGCTACGGAATGGCATGGCGGGCCTATCGCTGGCGGCCTCTCCAGCAATAAATCGTTAACGCTAACGGATGGTTAACGACTGGCGAAGGAAGACTCGGCGCGCGGTCGCCACACCGCTATGATCGCTCACGTTCTTCAACCAAGGTCCGCTCAGCTTGCCGCTCCAATTCGCCTCTCCCGATTCCGACGCCGTCCCGATCTGGTTCGTCACCGGCGACGGCTGGCCGGCGATCCAGACGGCGATCGGAACGACGGCGACGCGCTATGCCGCCGCTTGCGGCTTCGAACCCAAACCAGGTCGGCTGCAATTGCTGCCGGGCGACGATGGCGGGCTCGCCGGCGCGCTGTTCGGTCTCGCCGAGAAGGACGCGCGCGGCCGCGATCGGCTCGCCGCCGGCCGGCTGGCGACCGGCCTGCCGGCTGGAACCTATCGCTTCGCCAATGCGGCGCACGAGCCGCAGTTGGCGGCGCTCGCCTTCCTGCTCGGCCTCTACCGTTTCGAGCGTTATCGCGCCGATCCTGCCGCGCGGCCGCAACTGGTCGCGCCGGAAGGCGTCGACGCCGCCAGGCTCGAAGCGATCGCGCGGGCCGTCGCCTTCGGCCGCGATCTCATCAACACGCCCGCCAACGACCTCGGCCCGGCGGCGCTCGAGCGCGCGGCCGAGGCGCTCGCCCGCGAATTCGCCGCCGCCTTCGAGGCGACGCGCGGCGACGATCTGCTGGCGCGCGGATTTCCGCTGATCCACGCGGTCGGCAGGGCGGCGGCTGAGGCGCCGCGTCTCGTCGACATCCGCTGGGGGCGCGAGGACGCGCCGAGGGTGACGTTGGTCGGCAAGGGCGTCGCCTTCGACACCGGCGGCCTCGACATCAAGCCGTCGAGCGGCATGCTCTTGATGAAAAAGGACATGGGCGGCGCCGCGGCGGCGCTGGCGCTCGCCCGGCTCGTCATGGAGACGAAGCTCGACGTCCGCCTGCGGCTGCTGATCCCGATCGTCGAGAACGCGATCTCGGCCGCGGCGATGCGGCCGGGCGACGTCGTGCGCAGCCGCAGGGGCTTGACCGTCGAGATCGGCAACACCGACGCCGAGGGTCGGTTGATTCTCGCCGACGCGCTCGCCTACGCCGACGAGGAGGCGCCGGAGCTGATGTTCGACTTCGCCACGCTGACCGGCGCAGCCCGGGTCGCGCTCGGCCCCGACCTGCCCCCATATTACGCCGACGACGAGAGCCTCGCGGCGGAGATCGCCACGGCCTCGGCGGAGGTCGCTGATCCGCTGTGGCGGATGCCGTTGTGGCGGCCCTACGAGTCGATGCTCGAAAGCTCGATCGCCGATCTCGACAACGCCGGCAGCGGCGGCTTCGCCGGTTCGGTGGCGGCGGCGTTGTTCCTCGCGCGCTTCGTCGCCAACGCCAAGGCGTGGGCGCATTTCGACATCTACGCCTGGAATCCCAAGCCTCGCGCGCACGCGCCGCAGGGCGGCGACGTGCAGGCCGCGCGCGCCGTCTTTGCGCTGCTGGAGGCGCGCTACCGGCGCTGAGCGCGCCCGGCGCTCAACGATCGGCGTCGACGCCGGCGGCGGCGAGCAGTGCGGAAACGTCGGCGTCGTCGGCGGCGGCGGCGACGAAGCCATAGCCCGCGCCGGTCCAGCCGGCGAGGCTGAGCCCGTCGAGATCGGAGCGAAGCGGCGGCGCCGCGCCGGCCTCGTCGAGCGGCTCGACCATCAGCGCGACGCGAGCGCCGTGCGCGTCCTCGTAGAGATAGAGCGTCGCGGTCGCCTCTGATCCGGGCGCGAATCGCGCGCCGACGAGCTGAAGTCCAGGCGCTTGCGGCGGGGCCAGGGCGAGACGCGGCCCGAGCCGCTCGGCGAGCGCCGCCGGATCGGCGGCGCCGAATTCGACCGGCAGGCCGGCGAGCGCGCGCGCGGCGGACGCGCCCGCCGCAATCAGCGACGCCGGCGGCTCGGGTCCGCTCCCCGGCAGGCCGACGGCGAGCGCGGCGGCAGCGAGCGCGGCGACGCCGAGGAAGCGGCGCTCCGCTGGTCCGGGACCCACGCGGCGCGGCTTGGCGACGGCGAGAGGCGGCGTCCGCCGCTTGCGCACGCCGTGGGACCGCAAGTCCGTCTCGGCCGGCCGAGGCGCTTCGGCGCCGCGCCGCAGGCCATTCTCGTTCGAGGCGCGGCCGAGGTCGACGGGACTGCGCGTCTGCGCGCCGAACGCGGAGCGGATCGCCCGGTTTTGCGATTCCCACAACGCCACTTCGCGCCGGAGCTCGGGATCGGCTTTCAGCCGCGCCTCGAAGAGGCGGCGCGCCTCGGGTTCGAGACTGTCGTCGACGTAGGCGAGGGCGTCGGCAGGATCGCCGCGGCTGGTCATTTGACGATTCGCAGGTGCGCGCTCAGCGGCCACGCAACGGCGGGCCGCGTTGCGCCCATATGCGCGGCGAGGCGCGCGCGCGCATGGACGAGCCGCTCGACCACGATCGCCAGCGGCAGGTCGAGCGCCGTGGCGGCCTCCTGGTGGGTGAAGCCGGCGAGCGCGACCAGCAGTAACGCTTCGCGCAGATCGAGCGGCAGGCCGCGCACCGCGACCGCCGCCGAGCCGCCGCTGCGGCCGCTGGGCGGCGCTTCAATCCAGCCGCTGTCCTCGTCGGCGGCGAGCCGCCGCACGTAGCGGCGATAGAGGCGGATGAATTGGGCGAAGGCGCAAACCCGCGCCGCCCGGCGATCCCCCGCCGGGCCGTCGACCAGGGTCAGGGAGGCCTGGCGGAACAGCCTCTCGACCAGCGCGCCGGCCGCGACCTCGTCGAAGACGAAGCGGTCGTCGCGCACCAGGGCGAGGCCGAATCGCCGCAAGGCGCCTGCGTCGTCAGACCATTCGCGGACCGAGAACACCCGCAGGATCCGTAATCTTCGGTTAAGATTAACAATCCTAAGCCGAAGACCGGTCGCTTCCAAGGGGTCAATGTGTGCGGTTTCACATATTTTGTGACGGAACCGACTTTCGGCCGCCTCTTCCCTCGCGCCGCGGCCAACGCTAAGGGATGGCGCGTCAGCGCCTGAAAACGAGGCGGGGAACGAGGGGATAGTCGAGGATTTGATGACGCAAAAGCATGGCTCGGCCAGTTCGAGCGAAGGCGTCATGCGCGGGTTGAGGGGCATCGTCTTTGGCGTCGCCAATAACCGCTCGATCGCCTGGGGGATCGCCCGGGCGGTCCGCGCCGCCGGCGCCGAGGTCGCATTCACCTATCAGGGCGAGGCGCTGGAAAAGCGGGTCCGCCCGCTCGCCCAGGAGCTTGGGGCGCCGGTTCTCGGCCATTGCGACGTCACGGACGGCGCGACGATCGACGCGGTCTTCGCCGAGGCGCAGAAGTTGTGGGGCGGGCTCGATTTCGTCGTCCACTGCGTCGCCTTCGCCGACAAGGACGAGCTGACCGGCCGTTATGTCGACACCACCGAAGCCAATTTCAACAAGTCGCTGGCGATCTCCTGCTATTCCTTCACCGCGCTCGCTCAGCGGGCCGAGAAGATGATGACCAACGGCGGCTCGCTGCTGACATTGACTTATTACGGCGCTGAGAAGTGGATGCCGCATTACAACGTCATGGGCGTCGCCAAGGCGGCGCTGGAGGCGAGCGTGCGCTATCTCGCCGCCGATCTCGGCGAGAAGGCGATTCGGGTCAACGCGATCTCGGCGGGGCCGATCAAGACGCTCGCCGCCTCGGGCATCGGCGACTTCCGCTACATCCTGCGCTGGAACGAGCTCAACGCGCCGCTGCGCCGCAGCGTGACGATTGAGGAGGTCGGCGAGACGGCGGTCTATCTGCTGTCGCCGATGTCGCGCGGCGTCACCGGCGAGATCCTCCACGTCGACGCCGGCTATCATGTGGTGGGGATGAAAAACCCCGCAGCGCCGGACATTTCGATCGTCAAGGAGTGACGGAGGTCGCCTGCGGCGTCTCGGGTTCGACCAGCAGGCGCCAGAGCGCGTAGCCGGCCATCACGGCGTGGACCAGCGCCGCCTGGAAGAACAGCGCCGCCGGCCCGAACTGCCGCATCAGCAACGAGGCGACTGGCGGCGCGACGATCGCGCCGATGCAGTAGATGAACAGCAGGCCGGCCGACACCGCGACCATGTCATGCGGCTTGGCGCGATCGTTGGCGTGCGAAGCGGCGAGCGTATAGAGCGTGTAGGTGGTCAGCCCGACGAGGAAGCCCATCAGGATCAGCGGCGCGCCGGAAAAGCGGAAGGTCGCGAGGACGAGCTCCGCGACGACGCTGGCGGCCATCGCGGCGACGATGACAAGCCGGCGGTCGGTATGGTCCGACACGCGGCCGGCCGGATAGACGCCGAGCGCCGAGCCGGCGACGATCGCCGCGGTGAACAGCGGCGCCGATTGCGGCGGAACGCCGATTCCCAGGGCGTAGACCGGGCTCAACGAATAGGAGGCGCCGTTGGCCGCGCCGGCGGCCAGCGCGCCCAGCGCCGAGACCGGCGCGAGGCGGATGAGCCACCCCAATCGCAAGCGGATCGACCTCGGTTGGGCGGGCGGGTCGACGCTGGTCATCGTCAGCGGCACGGCGCCGAGCGCGATCAGCGCGCCTGCGAGGTTGAAGGGCAGGATCGAACCCGGCGGGAAACCGAGCAGCAGCAGCTGCCCGCCCGCCGAAGCGGCGAAGGTGACGATCTGATAGACGCCGTAGAGCGCGCCGCGGCTCGCATTGTCGGCCTTGGCGTTGATCCACGATTCGACCACGGCGTAGACGCCGGCGAAGATGAAGCCGAGCGCGGCGCGACAGACCATCCACGGCGCTGGCCGCTCCCACGCGGGCATCAGGACGACGGCGGCGACGCCGACCGCGACGAAGGCGGAAAAGGCGCGGATATGACCGGCGCGGCGCACGATCGCCGGCGCCGCCAGCGTGCCCGTGAGCATGCCGGCGAAGTAGGCCGAGCCGAGAACGCCGATCGTCAGGTCGCCGAAGCCGATCAGCTGCGCCTTGAGCGGCGCGAGCACGCCGATCAGGCTGTTGCCGCCGATCAGCAGCAGCACCGAAACGAGCAGGGCGGCGATGGAGGGGAGGGCGCTCAAGGGAGGCGGCGTTCGGTTTTTTGTGCGCCGGAGCCGGCGCGGCGAATCACTTGGGATAGGGTATGCGCAGGCCCGCCTCGCGCATGCGGCGCAGGATGTCGAAATTCATTTCGCTGCGCACTCTCTCCGCGGTCACGATGTCGTCGACGTAGCAGATCAGCTCGAACTTCAGCGCCCAGTCGGCGAATTGGGTGAATAACACCAGCGGCGCCGGGATCGCCAGCACGGATTCCTGCGTCTTGGCGGAGGCGATGAGGATTTCGCGCGCCAGCTCGACGTCGCTCTCGTAGGCGACGGCGACGGCGACGACGATGCGGCCGGTGCGATCGGCATGCATCCAGTTCTTGACTGGGCCGCCGACCAGGGTCGCGTTGGGCACGATCAGCGTGCCGCGATCGAAGGTCTCGATCTCGGTCGCGCGCGCGTTGATGCGCCGCACGAAGCCTTGTTCCGAGCCGACCACCACCCAGTCGCCGACGCGGATCCCGCGCTCCCACAGCAGGATCAAGCCGGAAACGAAATTGTTGGCGATTCCCTGCAGGCCGAAGCCGATGCCGACCGAAAGCGCGCCGGCGATGATCGCCAGCTTCTGGTAGTCGAGCCCGAGCTGGGCGCCGCTGACCGCCAGGGCGGCGAGCACGCCGAGATAGCCGACGATGGTGCGGATCGAGTTGCTGACGCCGGCGTCGAGGTGGGTGCGCGGCAGGTAGCGCGACGACAGCCAGTTCTGCAGGGCGCGGGTCGCCCCCATGCCGATCGCCAGCCAAACGCCGGCGACCAGCAGCGACGAAACCGACAGCGTCAGACCGCCGATCTTGAAGCCGAAATAGGCCGCGCGCAGGGTCGACGAGAAGTTCTGAGAAACGCTCCAGCGTTCGAGCACGATCATCACGCCGGCGACGATCATCGTCAGCCGGGCGAAGCCCTGGACGAGCACGATGATATGGTCGAGCGCGTCGCGCCTCAGGCCGATCGCCGACATCAGGCCGCGGCCTAGCGGCGCGCCCGGCTTGAGCAGCGCCTCGGCGCCTTCCTGCAGCGCGGCGTCGACGATGTAGAGCGTGGCGACCACCATCGTCACGTCCATCGTCTGCAGAACGACGTAGTTGGCGAAGGCGACGTAGCCGGTCAGCGTCGCGCCGATCGTCAGGCCCGCCAGCGCCCAGGCAAGCGCCGTGCGCGCCGCCGCCCAGTCGGAGCGCGCGGGTCCCGCGCGGCTGCTGGTCAGGCTGCGCAGCGTCGCCGCGGCCAGCAGCGCGGCGAGCGTGGCGCCGACGGCGCGGCCGGCGACCGCGAGACTGAGCGATCCGACGGCGTCGGCCGCCGGCTCGAGCAGCCGCTCGACCGCGAGGATCCCTGCGACGCTGATCCACAACCGCTCGAGCTGCGTGACGGCGCGGTCGCTCAGGTTGACCAGCCGCCAATTGGGCCGGCCCGGCGCCAGCAGCCCGTGCGCGAGCGCGTTGGCGATCGCGATGAGCCGCAGCCCGTCGAGGATCGCGTCGAGCGTGGTTTGCGCGCGCGGGTCGGAAATGTCGAAGACGTCGAGCGCGTAGGCGAAGAGTCCCAACGCGACGAGCGGCGCGGCGGCCAGCACCGCCGTCGTCCACGCCGCGCCGAGCGCGCGGCGGAAGCGATCGGGCTGGCCGGCCGAATCGCGAGCGATGACGCGGCGGGTGATCCAGTTGAGCGGCGCCGCCAGCGCGACGATCGCCAGCATCACGGCGAGAAAGCCGAGCCCCGCCGAAAGGCTGAGCCGCGCCGACAGCGCGCGCAGCCAGTCGCTGAAATGGGCGGCGATCGCGCCGGCGTCGTTCGGCGCCTCGCGCGCGAGGTCGATCCACAGCAGCGGGCTCAACAGGCTCGACGAGCGCGCGAACGTCTGGCGGGCGAAGAGGTCGCGCCGCATCGCGCCGATGCGGGAGCCGATGTCGTCGATCTGCAGCAGCATCGCCTTCGCCGAGCGCAGGTCGGCGTCGAGCGCGTCGTGCTTCTCCTTCTCCGCGGCGAGTTCGGCGCTCGCCGAATCGGCGACCGACGGCTCCTTCGATTTTGGCGTCAGCTCGGCCAGGCGCTTGGCGGAGGCTTCGAGGCGCGGCGAGAGATCGACGACCGTCGCCTGCAGCGCGGCGGCGAGCGGATCGCCTTCGCCGCGCAGCCGGACGAGATCGGAATCAGAGAGATTGTCCGCCTTCAGCGCGGTCTCGATTTCGCCGATGGTGGTTCGCGCCGAATCGAGGGTCTGGCGCGTCGCGTCCTCGTCGGCGGCGCGCGCCGGGCCCGCGGCGAGGATCAAGGCCACGAACAGCAGGCGGAAAATGCGAATGGCGGACAAACGATCCTCGACGGTGATTCGACGATAAGCGGCGTCCGAGTGACAAAGGACCATGGCCATGCTGTGGCTGCAACCGGCCGAAGCGCCGCTAAGAGGCGAACCGTTCACCTTCGGGCGGGAAAAAGGCTGCGCCGACCGCCGCGCTTTGTTAAGGAAAGCCGCGAAAGCGAGGAAAAAACGTGAATTCGCCGCCGCCCGCCGCCGCGCCGGAAAGTCCCTCCAAAGCCGCCGCGCTCCAGGCCGGCGCGAAGGCGCTCGACCATTTCCTCGCCGCCGGCTTCGTCCGCCTCGAGCCTCCGGTGCTGCAGCCGGCCTCGGTCTTCCTCGACATGTCGGGCGAGGACATTCGCGGCCGGCTCTATCTCGCGACCGACGCCTCGGGGGCCGAGCTGTGCCTGCGGCCGGACTACACCGTGCCGGTCTGCCTCGCCTATCTCGCCTCGCCCGAGGCGGGCCGGGCGGCCCAATACGCCTATCTCGGCCCGGTCTTCCGCGCCCGGCCCGGCCAGAGCGGCGAGATGCTGCAGACCGGCCTCGAAAGCTACGGCCGCGCCGACGTCGAAGCGGCTGACGCGGAGATTCTCGCGCTGGCGCTGGAGGCCGCCGAACTCGCCGGCGCCAGGCCGCTGAACGTCAGGATCGGCGACGCCAAGCTGTTCGACAGCGCCCTTTCGGCGCTTTCCCTGCCTGAGGTCTGGCTGCGCCGCATCCGCCGCGGCCTGGCGCGCGGCCGTTCCCTGGAGACGATCCTCGCCAATGGCGGCGGCCAGGGCGCGCTTGCGCAGTCGGGCGTTCTGGCGGCGCTGGAGAGCGCCGACCATACCGGCGCCAAGGCGCTGGTCGAAGACCTGCTCGCCATCGCCGGCATCGCGACCGTCGGCGGCCGCAGCGCTGGCGAAATCGCCGACCGCTTCCTCGAACAGGCCGCCCAACGCTCGCAATCGCATGTCGGCGCGGAGCAGCAGGAGGCGATCCGCCGCTTCCTGGCGATTTCCGGCGATCCCGATTCGGCTTCGCGGCGTCTGCGCGCGCTCGCCGACGAAGCGAAGCTCGATCTCGGCGCGGCGCTCGATTCGTTCGACCAGCGCGTCGGCTTCCTCGCCGCGCGCGGCCTGGCGATCGACAGCTTCGCCTATTCGGCCGGGTTCGTGCGCGACCTCGACTACTACACTGGCTTCGTCTTCGAGGCGGTCGACGCCGCCAACCCGGGCGCGCGGCCGGCGGTCGGCGGCGGCCGCTACGACGGGCTGGCGCGCCGCCTCGGCGCGACGGCGGACGTTCCGGCGATCGGCGCGGCGGTCTGGGTCGAGCGACTGCCGCAGCGGGAGGCGCAACGATGACCGGCGCGGAAGCCGCGGCCGACGCGCCGCTCGTTCTCGCCGTGCCGTCCAAGGGGCGGCTGCAGGAGAACGCGTTCCAGTTCTTCGCCCGCGCCGGCCTCGAACTCGTGCAGGGTCGCGGCGCGCGCGACTATCGCGGGGTCATCGCCGACCTGCCGGGGGTCGAGGTCGCGTTCCTGTCGGCGTCGGAGATCGTCGGCCAGCTCGATGGCGGCGCGGCGCATTTCGGCGTCACCGGCGAGGACCTGGTGCGCGAGCATGTTCCCGACGCCGACCGGCGGCTCGCGCTGCTGACGCCGCTCGGCTTCGGCCGCGCCAATGTCGTCGTCGCCGCGCCGCAGGCCTGGATCGACGTGCGCAGCATGGCCGATCTGGAGGACGTCGCGGCGAGCTTCCGCGCGCGGCGCGGCGAGCGCATGCGGGTGGCGACCAAATACGTCAACCTGACCCGTCGCTTCTTCGCCGAACACGGCGTGACCGACTACCGCATTGTCGAGAGCCTGGGCGCGACCGAGGGCGCGCCGGCGGCCGGCGCGGCGGAGCTGATCGTCGACATCGCCACCACCGGCGCCACGCTCGCCGCCAACGCGCTGAAGACGCTCGACGACGGAGTCATCCTGCGCTCGCAGGCGACATTGGTCGCCTCGCCCCAGGCGCCTTGGGGCGCGAACGCGCGGGCGGCGGCGCGCGCCATTCTCACCCGCATCGCCGCCGCCGAGGACGCGCGTAAATCGCGCGAGGTCAGGGCGCGGCTTCCGACCCCGGTCCACCTGATCGTCGAGCAGGCCTGCGCTCTGTTCGACGCGACGCCTGCGCTCGGAGACGAGCCGGATCCGCATGGCTTCGTCGCCCTGCATTGCGCGCGCGCCAAGGCGGCCGATCTCGCCGACTGGCTGCTCGGCCAGGGGGCGGTCCGGGTCAGCGTGGTCGCGCTCGAGCAGGTGTTCGACATCCGCAACCCCCTGTTTGAGGCGCTGGAAGCGCGAATCGGCCGCTGAGCCGTGGCCCGGCCGTTGTCTTCCTTTGGCCTCAATTGTCCGCTCACTGCGCGGGGCTCGTTTCACCTTTGGCGTGAGATGCGCTAGACGACGCAGGCTCTAGCCTCAGGAATGCGGGACACGTGCGCTATCTCTCCACCCGCGGCGAAGCGCCGCGGCTCGATTTCTGCGACGCAATGCTCGCCGGGCTCGCCCGCGACGGCGGCCTCTATGTACCCGAGCGCCTGACCCCTCTCGCTCCGGCTGCGATCCGGGCGCTCGCCGGCCTGCCTTACGCCGAGGCCGCGACCCGGGTCGTCGCGCCGTTCGTCGGCGAGGATTTCACCGCGGCCGAACTCGCCGAGCTGGCGCGCGACGCCTACTCAGGCTTCCGCCACGCCGCGACTGCGCCCCTGATCCAGCTCGACGCCAATCTGTTCCTGCTCGAGCTGTTCCACGGACCGACCCTCGCCTTCAAGGATTTCGCCATGCAATGGCTGGGGCGGGCGATGGACCGCGCCCTGGAGCGGCGCGACCGGCGCGCGACCATCCTCGGCGCGACCTCGGGCGACACCGGCGCGGCGGCGATCGAGGCGTTCGGCGGCCTGCCGCGCGCCGACGTGTTCATCCTCTTTCCCAAAGGCCGCGTGTCCGACGTGCAGCGGCGGCAGATGACGACGGTCGACAAGCCCAACGTGCACGCGATCGCGATCGAGGGTTCGTTCGACGACTGCCAAGCGATCGTCAAGGCGTTGTTTTCCGACCTCGCCTTCCGCGACGAACTCGGCTTGTCGGGGGTCAACTCGATCAACTGGGCGCGCATCCTCGCCCAGATCGTCTATTACTTCACCGCCGCGGCCGCGCTCGGCGCCCCCGACCGGCGCATCGCCTTCGCCGTGCCGACTGGCAATTTCGGCGACGTGCTGGCCGGCTACTACGCCAAAGGGATGGGCCTGCCGATCAGCCGGCTGACCATCGCCACCAACGAGAACGACATTCTCGCCCGCGCGCTCGCCACCGGGCTGTACAAGCCGCTGGGCGTCAAAGCGACGCAGTCGCCGTCGATGGACATCCAGGTGTCGTCGAATTTCGAGCGGTTGTTGTTCGAAGTCTATGGGCGCGACGCCGGCGCCGTGCGCGGGCTGATGGGGGCGCTGAAACAGGCGGGCGAGTTCTCCATCGCGCCGCCGTCGCTCGGCGCGATCCGCCGCGACTTCGACGCCGAGCGCGTCGACGAGCAAGCCTGCGCCGAGGAAATGGCGCGCGTCTATCGCGACAGCGGCGTCGTCGTCGATCCGCACAGCGCGGTCGGCGTCCACGCGGCGCGCGCGGCGCTGGCGCGCGATCCGGCGACGCCGGTGATTTCGCTGGCGACCGCGCATCCGGCCAAGTTCCCCGAAGCGGTCGAGCGCGCGATCGGCCGCCGTCCCGAATTGCCGCCTCATCTCGCCGAAGTCGTCTCGCGGCGTGAGCATTACGCGACGCTGGCCAACGATCCGGCGGCGGTGGCGAGGTTCGTGCGCGAGCGGGCGAGGGTCGCGGCGTGAGCGTGCGGCTGACGACTCTTCCCTCCGGCCTGCGCGTCGTTACCGATGCGAGCGGCGATTTGCGCACCGCCTCGCTCGGCGTGTTCGTCGCCGCCGGCTCGCGCCACGAAAGCGAAGGCGAGAATGGGCTGTCGCACCTGCTCGAGCACATGGCGTTCAAGGGCACCCGCCGGCGCAACGCGCGCGCGATCGCCGAGACGATCGAGAACGTCGGCGGCGACCTCAACGCCGAAACCGGCGTCGAGCAGACCGCCTATTTCGCCCGCGTGCTCGGCGAGGACGTCGACCTCGCGCTCGACGTGATCGCCGACATCCTCACCGACAGCCAGTTCGATCCGCACGAGCTCGAGCGCGAGAAGAACGTCATCCTGCAGGAGATCGGCTCGGTCGAGGATGCGCCGGACGATTTCGTCTTCGACCTCTTCACCGGGGCCGCTTGGCCGCGCCAGCCGATCGGCCGGCCGATCCTTGGCACGCGCGAGAGCGTCGGCGGCTTCGACCGCGGCGCGATCGCCGCCTATCTGCGCCGCCATTATCGCGCCGGCGCGGCGATCGTCGCCGCGGCGGGCGCGGTCGACCACGATCGCGTCGTCGCGCGCGCCCAATCGCTGCTCGCTCCGCTCGGCGCCGCCACGGCGGACCCACCGCGGGCCGCCGCCTATTGCGGCGGCGAATCGATCGTGAAGAAGCGGCTCGAGCAGACCCACATCGTCGTCGGCTTCGAAGGCCGCGCGATCGACGCCGCCGATCACGACGCCGCCCATGTCTTCGCCGCGGCGGCCGGCGGCGGGATGTCGTCGCGGCTGTTCCAGGAAGTGCGCGAGAAACGCGGTCTTGCCTATTCGATCTATTCGTTTCACTGGGGGTTCTCGGATTGCGGGCTGTTCGGCTTCTATGCCGGCTCAGCCCCCAAGGACGCAGGCGAAGTGACCCGCGCCGCGCTCGACTGTCTCGCCGAGGCGGCCGAGAAGCTCGACGTGACGGAGATCGATCGCGCCAAGGCGCAGTTCAAGGTCTCGACCCTGGCGGCGCTGGAATCGCCGTCGGCGCGCGCCCAGCAACTCGCGCGCCAGACCTTCGTCTACGGCGCGCCGCTGTCGCTCGACGCGATGTTGGGGAGGATCGCCTCGATCGGCGTCGACGACGTTCGCCAAGCGGGCGCGGCCATGCTTAGATCGCCGCCCACCGTCGCCGCGATCGGCGGCGTCGGCAGAGCGCTCGACGCGGCCGCGGTCGCGCGGCGCCTAGGGGGAGGATGACGGGCGGAGATGGCGCTGTTCGGTCTCGCCAAAACGGCCGATCCGCAGCCGCTGGTGCGCGGCGACGGGCTCTATCTGCGCCCGGCGGTCGCCGCCGACTACGCCGCGTGGGCGCAGCTGCGCGAGCAGAGCCGCGCCTTTCTCACGCCGTGGGAGCCGAGCTGGCCGCCCGACGACCTGACGCGCGCCGCATTTCGCCGCCGGCTGCGCCGCCAGACGGAGGACATGACGCGCGACGAGAGCTTCGCCTTCCTGATCTTCGATTCGACGGCGGACGAGCTGCTCGGCGGCCTGACGCTCGGCGGCGTGCGCCGCGGCGTCGCCCAGGCGGCGACGCTCGGCTATTGGATGGGCGCGCCGCACGCCGGCAAGGGAAGAATGACCCGCGCCGTCGCCGCGGTCGCGCGCTTCGGCTTCGACACGCTGAGACTCCACCGCATCGAGGCGGCCTGCATTCCGGAAAACGCGCCGTCGATCGCCCTGCTCGAACGCACCGGCTTCCAGCGCGAGGGCTTCGCGCGCGCCTATCTCAAGATCAACGACGCCTGGCGGGATCACATCCTGCTCGCGCTGCTCGAGGGCGAGGCCAAGCGTCTTGACTGACGTCCTGTCGCGTCTCTGGATCGCTCGACGGCGGCCCGCGTTCGGCCGCCGGCCGCGCCGCGCGTTCGCGCTGCTTGCGGCGATCGCCTGGCTCGGCCTGGGTGTCGGCGCGGCGCAGGCGGTGCAGTCGGTGCGCGTGCCGGTCGAAACGGACGCGATCGACCTGACCAATGCGGTCGAGCACTACGGCGCCCACGGCGATCGCATCCAGGTGTCGACTGCGCCCGGCGCCGACGGCATCGTCCGGCGCATCGAGGTCAGCGCGCTGGAGGCGGGCGCCCAGCCGGCGTGGATCGTGTTCGCGCTGACCAACGATTCCGACGAGCAGCTGACCCGTCTCGTGGTCGCGCCGCATTTCCGTTTCGTCGGCTCGGGCATCGTCTGGCCCGACCTCGGCTCCTCGCGCATCACCGCGATCACCGCCAGCCAGGGCAGCCCGCCCGAGCGCGAGGACCGTCTCGACGCCGACGTTTTCCGCGTAACCCTCGATCCCGGCGCCACGGTCACCTACGTCGCCGAGTTGCGGACGCCCAACCTGCCGCAGCTCTATCTGTGGGAGCCCGACGCGTTCAAGGACAAGGGCGCGAGCCTCACGCTCTACCAAGGGATTCTGATCGGCGTCGCCGGTCTGCTGGCGCTGTTCCTGACCATCGTCTTCGTCGTGCGCGGCGCGCTGGTCTTTCCCGCCGCGGCGGCGCTCGCCTGGTCGGTGTTCGCCTATGTCTGCATTGATTTCGGTTTCTGGCGAAAGATCTTCGGCTTCGAGGACGAGACCGAGCGGGTGTGGCGCGCCGGCGTCGAGGCGGCGATCGGCGCGACGCTGATCGTCTTCCTGTTCGCCTTTCTCAACCTGCGCCGCTGGCACGTGCGCTTCCTCCACATCGGCCTCGTCTGGCTGCTGCTGATGGCGGCGGTGGTCGGCCTGTCGATCTACAATGCGCCGGTCGCCGCCGGCGTCGCGCGCATCTCGATCGCCACGGTCGCGGCGATCGGCTTCGTGCTCATCCTGTCGATGGCGGCGCGCGGTTCCGACCGCGCGGTGATGCTGATTCCGACCTGGTTCCTGCTGGTCGTCTGGGTCATCGCCGCCGGCGCGGCGGCGCTTGGCGGGTTGACCAACGACATCGTTGCGCCGGGCCTGATCGGCGGTCTGGTGCTGATCGTCATGCTGATCGGTTTCACCATCATGCAGAGCGCCTTCGCCGCCGTTGGGGCGGCGGGGCCGAGCGGCGCCGACGCGGAGCGGCGCGCGCTGGCGATGACCGGCTGCGGCGATGCGATCTTCGACTGGAACGTGGTCGCCGACCAGATCTACGTCAGCGCCGAGGTCGAAGGGCAGTTGGGCCTCAGACGCGGCGCGCTGGAAGGCCCGGCGGCGGCGTGGCTCGACATCCTCCATCCGCTCGACCGCGACCGCTACTCGGCGGCGCTCGAAGGCGTGCTGCAGCAGCGTTCCGGCCGCATCAACGCCGACGTCCGCCTGCGCGGCGCCGACAGCCGCTACCACAGCTTCACGCTCAAGGCGCGGCCGGTGGTCAACGCCGCCGGCGAGGTCGTCCGCGTCATCGGCGCGCTGTCCGACGTCACCGAAATCAAGACCGCGGAGGAGCGTATCCTCCACGACGCGATCCACGACAACCTCACCGGCCTGCCCAACCGCGAATTGTTCCTCGACCGGCTCGGCGCGGCGATCGTTCAGGCCGAGCGGCCCGGCGCGCCCAAGCCGGCGACGCTGGCGATCGACGTCGATCGATTCAAGGAGGTCAACGACGCGCTCGGCATGGCGTTCGGCGATTCGGCGCTGCTCGCAGTGGCGCGACGGCTCGGCCGCGAACTGAAGCCGGGCGACACGCTGGCGCGCATCGGCGGCGACCAGTTCGGCGTCATCGTCATGTTCGACGACATCGACGCCGAGCTCGAAGGCTTCGTCAAATCGCTCAAGGGGATGATGGCGGCGCCGATCAGCTTCGGCGACCGCGAGGTGGCGCTGACGGCGTCGATCGGCGTCGCCGCCTTCGATCCGGTGCTGCACAAGAAGGGCGCCGATCTGCTCTCCGACGCCGAGGTCGCGCTCGCCAACGCCAAGAAGGCCGGCGGCGACTGCGCAGAGACCTTCGTCGTGCGCATGCGGGCGACGCGCTCCGACCGCCAGGCGCTCGCCCACGATCTGCGCCACGCGCTCGATCGCGGCCAGATCAATGTCATGTTCCAGCCGATCGTGCGGCTCGAGGACCGCACCGTCGCCGGCTTCGAGGCGCTGCCGCGCTGGCGCCATCCGCGTCTGGGCCTGCTCGGCCCGGCCGACTTCTACGCGCTGGCCGACGCCAGCGACTCGCTGGTCGAAATCGGCGTCTTCGCCATCGAAACGGCCGCGCGCGAGCTCGCCGCGTGGCAGAAGGCGCTCGAGGTGACGCCGCCGATCTTCGCCAGCATCAACGTCTCGGCGCGCCAGCTGCTCGGCCACGATCTGCTCAGCGACGTGCGCACGGCGCTCAACCGCCACTATGTGCTGCGCGGCACGCTCAAGCTCGAGCTCGCGGAATCGCTGGTGATGGAAAATCCCGAATATGCGTTGCAGCTCCTGCGGCGGATTCGCGAGCTGGGGGCCGGCCTGGCGCTCGACGATTTCGGCGCCGGCTACACCTCGCTGAGCCATCTGCAGCGCTATCGTTTCGACACGCTCAAGGTCGACCCGTCGCTGGTCAGGCCGAACGGAAACGGCGGCCGGCCGGCAATCCTGCGCTCGGTGATCGCCATGGCGCACGACCTCGGCATGGACGTCATCACCGAGGGCGCGGAGACCGAATCGGACGCAGTCGAGCTGTCGCAGATGGGCTGCGAATTCGCGCAGGGCTACGCTTTCGGCGAGCCGATGAGCGCCGCCTCGGCGCGCAAGCTGATGGGCGCCGAGCCGTTGTAGCGGCGCGGCCTGTGAAGAGCGGGGAGAATCGCCCTTCGGCCTTGTCAAGCGGCGGCGGTGCGCCAATCTCGGAACCGGCATGAAGTTCGCGACCGATTTCCTCGACGAGATTCGCGCCCGGGTTCCGGTGTCGCAGGTCGTCGGCGCGCGCGTGAAGCTGAGGAAATCGGGGCGCGAATGGGCGGGCTTGTCGCCGTTCAACGCCGAGAAGACACCGTCGTTTTTCGTCAACGACCAGAAGGGCTTCTACCACGACTTCTCGTCGGGAAAGCACGGCGACGTGTTCACCTTCCTGATGGAGATCGAGGGGCTCGCCTTTCCCGAGGCGGTCGAGAAGCTCGCAGCGATGGCCGGCCTGCCGATGCCGGCGCGGAGCCGCGAGGGGGAAGCGCGCGACCAGCGCCGCGCCGTGCTGCGCGATGCGCTCTCGCTCGCCGCCGAGGTTTTCGAGACGACGCTCAACGCGCCGGCGGGCGCCAAGGCGCGCGGCTATCTCTCCGACCGCGGCGTCGATCCCGCCGCCCAGCGCCTGTTCGGCCTCGGCTACGCCGCGCCGGATCGTTTCGGACTGCGCGAGGCGCTGGCGGCCAAAGGGGTCGACCTGGCGCAGATGATCGACGCCGGCCTGCTCGCCCACGGCGACGACATCGCGGTCGCCTATGACCGCTTCCGCGACCGGGTGATGTTTCCGATCCATGACCGCGGCGGCAAGCTCGTCGCCTTCGGCGGCCGCGCGCTCGATCCGTCGGCCAAGGCGAAATACCTGAATTCGCCGGAGAGCGAGCTCTTCCACAAGGGCGAGCTGCTCTACAACCATCATCGCGCCCGCAAGGCCGCGCACGAGCGCGGCGCCGTCATTGTAGTCGAGGGCTATGTCGACGTCATCGCCATGACTCAGGCCGGGTTCGCCAACGCGGTCGCCCCGCTGGGCACGGCGCTGACCAGCGAGCAATGCGCGCTGCTGTGGACCATCGCCGAGGAGCCGATTCTCTGCTTCGACGGCGACAAAGCGGGGCGCAAGGCGGCCTATCGCGCGGTCGACGTGGCGCTGCCGCTGATCGCGCCGGGCCGGAGCCTGCGCTTCGCCATGCTGCCGGAGGGGCAGGACCCCGACGATCTGGTCCGCTCGGGCGGCGCGCCGGCGATCGCCGAGACGCTCGCCGCCGCTGAGCCGCTCGCCGAGCTGCTGTTCCAGCGCGAGACCGAAGGCCACGCCTTCGACACGCCGGAGAAGCGCGCCGGCCTCGAGCGGCGGTTGCGCGACCTCGTCGGCCAGATCGCCGACGACACCCTGCGGCGCCACTACGCCGCGGACATGAAGCGGCGGCTCGACGATTTTCTCGGGACAGGCGCGTCCGCCGTCGCCCAGCCGGGCGGCCGGCGCGAGCGCTTTCCGCGCGGCGGCGGCCGGTTCGGCCGGCCCGATCCGGGTCCACGCCTTGGCCTCGCCGGGGCCGCGTTGCCCGCCGCGCCGCGCCGGCTGGTCGCCCGGCCGCGCGAGGCGCCGCGCGAGATCGCGATCCTGGCGATCCTGATCTGTCACCCGGGGCTGCTGGAAAAGCACATCGAGGAGGCGGCGCGGCTTGAATTCGCCGGCTCGGCGCTGTCCGCCTTCCGCGACCGGCTCATCGCGCTGCCCGGCGAGGCCTTCGCCGGCGCGGAGCCGCTCGCGGCGGCGCTGGCCGACGTCGGGCTGGGTTCGGAACGCGAACGCATCCTCGCCCAGGCCGCGGCGATGGCGAATTGGTGGTGCCTCCGTCCTGATGCGGAAGTCTCGGACGCCGAACACGTTTTGCGCCAGACTCTGGCCTTGCAACGAAGTTCGGGGGCGCTAAATAGGGAGCTGAAACTGGCCGAGCAGGCGCTCGCCGCCGATCCGACCGAGCAGAATCTGGCGAGACTGCGGGACATCAAAGCGAATCTGGCCGATTTGGCGAACGCCGAAGCGGCGATCGAGGGCTTCGGCAGCCTTTCGGGACGCGGATCGTCGGCGCTCTAGCGGCGGCGCAGCGTTCGAGGCCGGTCTGGTTCCGGAAAAGGCGGCTGACACATGACAAAGCGGGTGCGACAAGGAGAGGCCGAAATGCCCAGAAGCGACGAGCAGAAGACCGAAGGCGAATCGGCCGTCGTGGAAGTCGCCGACGGGCCGCTGCTCGATCTCACCGACGCCGCCGTCAAGCGGATGATCAAGATCGCCAAGAAGCGCGGTTGGGTCACCCAGGACGAACTCAATGCGGTGCTGCCCTCGGAAGAGATCTCCTCCGATCAGATCGAAGACATGAACGCGATGCTCAGCGAGATGGGCATCAACGTCGTCGATAGCGAGGACGCCGAAGAGGCGGAGAAGGAATCCGTCGTCGAGGCCGCCGCCCCCGACGAGGAAGAGCCGGAGGCGGGCGAACTGGTCGAGACGTCGCGCTCGACCGCAGTCGCGACGCGCAGCACCGAGCCGGTCGAGCGCACCGACGATCCCGTCCGCATGTATCTGCGCGAGATGGGCTCGGTCGAACTGCTGTCGCGCGAGGGCGAGATCGCCATCGCCAAGCGCATCGAGGCGGGCCGCGAGGCGATGATCGCCGGCCTGTGCGAGAGCCCGCTGACGTTCCAGGCGATCATCATCTGGCGCGACGAACTCAACGACGGCAAGATCCTGCTGCGCGACATCATCGACCTCGAGGCGACCTACGCCGGCCCCGACGGCAAGAAATCGCCGAAGGTCGACATGACCGCCCCCGGCGCCGCCGAAGCGGTTGCGGCCGCGGCTGCTGCTGCGGCGGCCGCGGCTGCCCCGCTGCGCGAACGCGTCGCGCCCGCCACCGCGCCGCAAACGCCGCCCGCTGGTTTCGACGGCGAGGCCGCGCCGTCGGTCGAAGGTTTCGACGACGACGACGATCTCGAGAATTCGGTTTCTCTTTCGGCGATGGAGGCCGAGCTCAAGCCCAAGGTGCTCGAGACCTTCGATCGCGTCGCCGACGCCTACAAGAAGCTGCGCCGCCTGCAGGACCAGAACGTCGCCAACAAGCTGCAGAACGAGTCGCTCTCGCCGGCGCAGGAGCGCAAGTACAAGGCGCTGAAGAAGGACATCGTCGCCGACGTCAAGTCGCTGTCGCTCAATCAGAACCGCATCGACGCGCTGGTCGAGCAGCTCTACGACATCAACAAGCGGCTGATCGGCCTCGACGTGAAGCTGATGCGGCTGGCGGAGTCGCACCGGGTCGGCCGCGAGGACTTCCTCAAGAACTACCAGAATTCGGAGCTCGATCCGAAGTGGCTGTTGCGCGTCTCCAAGCTCGGAACGCGCGGCTGGAAGGACTTCATCGCCAAGGACAAGACGCCGATCAAGGAGATCCGCTCCGAGATCCAGTCGCTCGCCACCGAGACCGGCCTGGAGATCCAGGAATTCCGCAAGCTCGTGCAGATGGTGCAGAAGGGCGAGCGCGAGGCGCGCCAGGCGAAGAAGGAGATGGTCGAAGCCAACCTCCGCCTGGTCATCTCGATCGCCAAGAAATACACCAACCGCGGCCTGCAGTTTCTCGACCTGATCCAGGAAGGCAACATCGGCCTGATGAAGGCGGTCGACAAGTTCGAATACCGTCGCGGGTACAAGTTCTCGACCTACGCGACGTGGTGGATTCGCCAGGCGATCACCCGTTCGATCGCCGATCAGGCGCGCACCATCCGCATTCCGGTCCACATGATCGAGACGATCAACAAGATCGTTCGCACCTCGCGCCAGATGTTGCACGAGATCGGTCGCGAGCCGACGCCGGAGGAGCTCTCCGAGAAGCTCGCCATGCCGCTGGAGAAGGTGCGCAAGGTGCTCAAGATCGCCAAGGAGCCGATCAGCCTCGAGACGCCGATCGGCGACGAGGAGGATTCGCACCTCGGCGATTTCATCGAGGACAAGAACGCGGTGCTGCCGATCGACGCGGCGATCCAGAGCAATCTGCGCGAGACGACGACGCGGGTGCTGGCTTCGCTCACTCCGCGCGAGGAGCGCGTGCTGCGCATGCGCTTCGGCATCGGCATGAACACCGACCACACGCTCGAAGAGGTCGGCCAGCAGTTCTCGGTCACCCGCGAACGCATTCGCCAGATCGAAGCCAAGGCGCTGCGCAAGCTGAAGCACCCGAGCCGCTCGAGGAAGCTGAGGAGCTTCCTCGACAACTGAGGCGGACGCCGGATCGCTCGACGTCGCGCCGCATTTTCCGAGGCCGCCGGCGTAGCGCCGACGGCCCGAGTCCCTGGACTCAGCTCGCGTGGGTGATCGCGGTCGCGTCCATCGTCTTGCCCGACTGGGTGTAGGTGATCTTCACCTTGTCGCCGGCTTTGAAGCCCATGAGCTTGACGCTCTTGGCGACGTCGTAGCTCGAGCCGTTGTCGAGCGTGACCATGTCCTTGGCCGAGTCGACGCTCTTGATCACCCCGGTCGTGTCGGCCGCATAGGCCGAGCCGGCGAGGCCAAGGATCAAGGCCGCCGTGGCGGCGCCGATCAGAACGCGCATCGTCATTCTCCCTTGTTGGCTGGTGGACGAAGTTTGCCGGCCGCGCCGCAGATCGCGCATCGCTGGCCGTGGCGAGAATAGAGCCACGCCGATGGGGCGGACGCGTGGCGCGGCGTCTAAAATTTCCTTGCCTTTGCGGCGCCTGCGCCTTCGGCTCGGCGCCGGGCGGCCACACTCGGGATCGAGGCCGCGCGGAGACCCGCTGGAGCGCTGGCCGTTCGCGCTCGCGGGCGCGCGCCGGCCTCCTCGAGGCGCCTCGCTTTGACCTTGGCGCGTCGCGGTCTAGGCTCTCGCGCATTCCACGACAGGAGAAAGCGGGCGTGCATTCGGTGACGATCGGCGGGACGCTCTATCGCTTTCCCGACCTCAAGACCCTGCTGGCGAAAGCCTCGCCCAAGCGTTCGGGCGACGCCCTCGCCGGCGTCGCGGCCGAGAGCGCAGCCGAACGGGTCGCCGCGCAATGCGCGCTTGCCGACCTGCCGCTGAAAGTCTTCCTCAGCGAGACGATCATCCCCTACGAGGACGACGA
>Ga0182016_10001715_pt1 | contig 26448 bp, 20 predicted proteins | sample 712S2MmetaG_FD_120491 | JGI IMG/M metagenome (GOLD analysis project Ga0182016, IMG submission 120491) | Permafrost microbial communities from Stordalen Mire, Sweden - 712S2M metaG | ecosystem: Environmental > Terrestrial > Soil > Wetlands > Permafrost | place: Sweden: Stordalen | collected...
CCCATCCAGAACACGCCGATGAAAGTCATGTCAATAATGTGAAGTTCAAACTGAGAAAACTCTTGCTCTGCCGCCACTTTGGCCGGCGACTTCACATTACTGACCACTTCACATTAAATGACAAATGTTGTTTTTAACATTTGTCGTTGATCTCGCCCAGGTAGAGAATGTGCCGCTGCACCCAGCCCCGCGCGGTGCGCACCTTTTCAGCGATGCTCCAATAGCAATGATCTTTGCCGTTCTTAAACCGGTGATGACAATGCAAAAATGGCTTGGCCATAAGCATGGCCAGCATCTTACCGCAATCAGCGCCAACGGTGGAAGGGGGTAGGTCTGCACCAAACGAAATCTGACGAAAAAACGACCTCGCTTCCCTCGCAAACCATGGCGGCCACCATTCAAAAAAAGTTAAAATCGCCCTCCAGTTGCGAAAGTCGGGATAGTTTGGGCATGTCAAAGAAGCGAGATCATGCTGAGATGGAAAAGCGCCGGAGAAAGGCTGCCACCCTGTTCAAGATGGATTATTCGGCCCCGGAGGTGGCGCGGCGGCTTGGGGTTGCCCGCCAGGTCGCCTACCGCTGGAAGAACGCTTGGGCACAAGGCGGCCGCGGGGCCTTGAAGAGCAAGGGTCCGGCGGGCCGCAAATCCAAGCTGACGCCGGCGCAAACGGCACAGGTGACCGAAGCACTGCTGGCCGGGCCTGGGGCGCAGGGCTACAAGACCGACCTGTGGACCTTGCCGCGAGTGGCCGCGCTCATCAAGGACCTAACGGGTGTACGCTATCATCCCGGCCATGTCTGGCGGCTGTTGGGAGCCAGCGGTTTCAGTTGCCAGAGGCCGGAGCGCCGGGCGGTGGAGCGTGACCCAAAGGCGATCCGCCGCTGGCAGCGGGTGACGTGGCCGGAATTAAAAAAAAGCCCGTCAGCAAAGGCGGACCATCGTCTTTATAGATGAAAGCGGCTTGAGCACCCGCCCGACGCGCGCCCGCACCTGGGCCCCTCGCGGAGAAACGCCTCTCCTCCATGAAACCTTCAACTGGAAAAGTCTTTCAATCATTGGCGGCCTGGCCTTGTGGTGGTTCTATTTTCAAATGCACAAGGGCAGTATCAAAGGCCCCCAGGTCATTGAGTTTTTACAGCACCTGCAACGGCACATTCCCGGCAAAATGCTGATTCTTTGGGACGGCGCGACCATCCATCGCAGCCTACTGGTCAAGAACTACCTGGCTTCAACCCGCCGGCGCGTCGTGGTGGAACGTCTGCCGGCCTACGCGCCGGAACTCAATCCGGTCGAGTATATGTGGGGTCATCTCAAAACGCATGAGATCGCCAACCTGCTGGTGACCCGAGCTTGGGAATTGAGTTTTGAAGCCACCGCCGCCCTGCGCCGCATGCGGCGACGCCCCTCCATTATTGCCGCCTGTTATACGCAGGCTGAACTTTGGCCTTAATGTCACCCTATTGCGCGAGTCTCAATAAGTGGCAGCGGTCACTCAAAACCAGCCACGAAGGGTCGAATGAAACCAGCCACTTTGAGGGAAGCATTGCGTTCGGAGCAGACTGGGGCTGCTCTTGGGCGCAATGAACGAAATCAATGTGAACTTGCAGCATTCAATATCGACTTTGGCGGGCAACGGTTGGTCCAACCGGCGCATTGCGCGTGACGCGAGTGCCCACAACACGAACCATGCCATGCTCATCTTCTGCTTATCCGGTTGCTCGGTTGTTTCCAGCAAGGCTGTGGCACTGCACGACTGGGTGTTGGGCGGCTCGGGGCAGCCCACAATCTATTGAGGTTTGCTGAAAAACCGCATAAGCAGAAGACCGCTAGACCGCTAGACCGCTAGACCAGCTGCGAGAAGCCCAGAAGACCCCGTTCTGTCCGAAAACTGGTGTCACACGATCAAGCGGCTTGCCGGTAGTAGTATCGAAGCATCCCACCCAGACGTTCGCGGCATTGGATTTGGCCGACACTTGTGAACTCGGCAAATTCGGGGCGGATAATCTTGTTGCCCAGCCCCTGGTGGTTCTTCTGCGTGTGATAATGAAGGACGAACTCTGAGATCGCCCGGCGCAATGAGCCCTCTCCAATCAAGATCATTTGATCCAAGCACCCCTCCTTGATTGTACGAACATACCTCTCCGCGTAAGCATTCAAGTTGGGCGAACGCGCCGGCAATCGCACGGTCTCAATCCCGGCGCTTTCCAGGATCATCCCAAACTCCGGCGTAAACAGGCTCGATCGGTCTTGGATCAAGTATCGGCAGCCGGCCAGAAACCCGTCCAGTCCGTCTGTGAGGTTGCGCGCCACCTGCTTCATCCACCCGCCATGCGGCTCAGGCACGATCCCAGCGATCTTCACCTCCCGCGTGGCCAATCGAATCACAAAGAACACGTGGTAGCGCACCAATCCGGCAGCCGTCCATACCTCGGCCGAAAAGAAGTCGGCCGCCGCAAGCACAGCTAAATGGCTGCGCAAGAACTCCTTCCAGGTGGTCCGCTTCTGGCGCTCGGGTGCAGGGTCCAGACCTGCTTCCTTGAGCACCTTGGCTATCGTGCTCCGGCCCACTTCATGACCCAGATTCTCCAGCGCCCCTTGGATTCGAGTGTAGCCCCAGGTCCGATTCTCTTGGACCATGCGCAGGATCAATTCTCGGATTTCACCGGCTATGCAGGGCCGACCAGGAGCACGGCGGGAACTGCCGTCGTATTTGCGCGCGATCAGGCGACGGTGCCACTCCAGGAGGGTCTTTGGACTGACAATCGAGGCAAAGCGCCGGAGTCGATCCCGCCCGAGCTTCTGCGCTTTGGCGGCCAATCTGCGGCGCTGCTCATCAGTGAATCGCGGCTTCTTGTCCAACTGTTCCCTCAGTACCTTTACCTCTTCCTGGAGGTATTCGATGACGAGTTGTTGGTTGCGGTTGAGCCAACCGGCCAGGCAGACAAGCAAGAGTTGCAAAGCGTTCACAGGCCGATCTTACCCAATAGCTTTTGCACATTCGAGTCTCGGCTGGCGCCACCCCGAACCGCCGATCCACACGCCCTATGCGAATTTTCGGACAGAACGGGGTGAAGACCCCATAGCGCCGCCCGGGCCTGTCGAGCATCTTTATACGGCGACTACTGGCTCGAATACCGCACACGAAATCTATTGGCGGTTGAACATGCAAGACTCGATTTTATGAAATTTATCTGCAATTCAATAATGGCCATTTTGGGCGCGACTTTGGTGGGGACAGGATTGGTCATCGCGACTCCGCAGGCGCACGCGGTGCCGACGGTCTCCACGCCTGACAAGGAGTTTATCCAGGCGGCCATTCAAGCCGGCATGACCGAAGTGAGGCTTGGGGAAATGGCCAACCTGAAAGGTAATCGCGACGCGGTGCGGGAATTGGGTCACCTGATTGTGAAGGAGGGCGCCACTTTCAATGACGATCTGAAAGCGTTGGCACAGCAAAAGGGCTTGACCTTGCCCGAAAGCCTGGAGGCAAAACAGCAAGCGATCCTGGACAAAATGACGGACCTAACGGGCGCGCGATTCGACGATGCTTTCATCGCCGCTGTGACAAAGGAGCTGACAGATCTGGCCAAGGCATTTAGAGCCGAATCCGCCTCAACAAAAGACGCGGACATCAAAAACGTCATGGATAAATCCATTCTGATCGTAAACGAGCATTTAAAGCGCATCACTGCCATGAAGTAACAGGAGGCTTGATATCATCTCGACCACGAACCGATGGCGCTTTCTCTTGGCTAAGGATTTTAAACCGCAGACCACGCGGAATACGCGGAAATAGAATAGGGGGACTCTTTTTCCGCGTATTCGGCGTGGTCCGCAGTTCTCTCAGTGTTGTAAATTGACGTGGTTTTTGGACCTCCAATTATCAGCGGTCTTCTTTGCCTTTGGCTGCGTTAGGCGAGGTTTAGAGGCTCACGACACTAAACGGGTTCCAGGATGGACTGGTTTTCGGGAGCGCTTACCGCACTCCCAATCTTAAACTCAACCGAGTGTTCACGGCGATCGTCCACCAAAGGAATCGTCTGCGTTGCGAGTTCTTTTCCGTCGAGCAAAAGCTGATTTCCGCTGGGCGATCTAGCAGTAAGCCGGGTCATGGCGATATGATAGACAGTCTGCCGATAACGGTAATGAATCTTGCATGTCGTCCAGTTTTTCGGAAGCCGGGGGGTCAACCGCAGTTGGTCACCCGCGAGATTGACGCCCAGCAGTGTTTCGAGGAGCAGCCGATACATCCAACCGGCAGAACCAGTGTACCAGGTCCACCCCCCCCGTCCAGTGTGCGGCGCCACCGCATAGACATCGGCGGCGACGACGTACGGTTCAACTTTGTAGGTGGCGATTTGTTGGGGCGTCCCTCCGTGATGGATGGGGTTGAGCAGCGCGAAAAGTTCCCAAGCGCGGTCGCTTTCTCCCAGCAGAGCGAAGGCCATCGCAGTCCAAATCGCGCCGTGAGTGTATTGCCCACCGTTCTCGCGCACTCCCGGAATGTAACCTTTGATGTAACCAGGATTGAGCGATGACTTGTCGAAGGGTGGAGCAAATAGTTGAATCAGCCCGGCGTCACGGCGGACCAACCTCTGGTCAACCGAGTCCATCGCCTGACAGGAACGCTCAGGATTACCCGCGCCGCTGATCGCCGACCAACTCTGTGGCAAGGAATCAATCTGACATTCTGGATTGGTTTGGGAGCCGAGCGGTTCGCCGTTGTCGAAGTAAGCGCGGCGATACCACTGGCCGTCCCAGGCGTGGAGTTCTATGTTCTGTTGCAATTGCCGAGCCTGGGCCAGGCAGCGTTCGGCAAAGGCGGGATCGCGGTGCGCGCGGGCTATTGGGGCAAATCGGGCGAGCACATCGTAAAGAAAGAAACCCAGCCACACGCTTTCCCCGCGGCCTTGGTTGCCCACGCGATTCATGCCGTCATTCCAATCGCCGCACCCCATCAGAGGCAGGCCGTGTTCGCCGAATTTTAATCCGCGCTCGATGGCGCGGACGCAATGTTGGTAGAGCGTGGCCGACTCTTCGGAGCGATTCGGCAGATCATAGTATGATTCCTCTTCCGGCTTAACTGGCCGGGCTTCCAGAAACGGGACCTTTTCATCGAGTACCCCTGTGTCCGCGACACAGGAAACGTAATGACAGGCAACGTAAGGCAGCCACAGGTAATCATCGGAAAAGTGGGTGCGCACACCGCGTCCGGATGGGGGATGCCACCAATGCTGCACATCCCCTTCGCGGAATTGGCGCGCGGCCGCACGGAGCAGATGCTCGCGAGTCAAAGATGGTGCGGCATGCACCAGGGCCATGACATCTTGCAACTGGTCACGGAAACCGTAGGCGCCGCCCGATTGATAAAAACCCGTCCGGCCCCAGAGGCGGCAGGCCAACGTCTGGTACAACAACCAGCCATTGGCCATCACATTGACAGCTGGATCAGGCGTGTCCACTACGACCGCGCCTAGGGTCCGATGCCAATATTCGCCGACACCATCGAATGCGACCCGGCTGGATTCTGCCCGGCGAAAACGCCGGATCAGATTCTGCACATCCGCGGCATTGCGGCCCACCCCGAACCGAAAAATCGTTTCTCGCTCCTGGCTGTCCGCCAAACTGAAAGCGACTCGCACCGCGCCGCACGGATCAAGCCCCGCGCCGACCTTCCCGGAAAGACGGACGCGTTTCAGCGCGGCCGGTTGGGCCAAATTTCCGTTTCGGCCAATAAACTCCTTGCGATCGCCGGTCAAAGTGCGTGTGGCATCATTCACATCCAGGAAGACGAGGCGTTCGGAAAATTCGGTGTTATAATAATTGCGCGCCAGCAACGCGCCCGTCTTGAGGTCCACTTCGGTTTGCACGTGCAGCAGGCTTTTCTGTCGCAAGTCGCCCAGCACCCATTCCCAGTACCCGGTGACCGACAAGCTGCGTGGCCGTCCTGAGACGTTGCGCAATTTTAAAACCGTGAATTTGACTGGAGCGTCTATTGCGACATAAACCCACAGCTCGGAGGCGATGCCGTTTTCAGTGTGCTCGAACACTGAGTAACCAAAGCCATGTCGGATCACGTAAGGTGTGGCCCCGCGCGCGGGCAATGGCGTGGGCGACCAAAACAGCCCAGTCTCCTCATCACGTATATAGAGGGCCTCGCCCGTCGTGTCCTGGACGGGATCGTCACTCCAAGGAGTCAGCCGAAATTCATGGGAGTTTTCCAGCCAGGTGTAAGCGGCTCCGCTCTCGGAAATGACCGTTCCGAAATGAGGATTGGCCAGAACATTGATCCAAGGCGCTGGCGTCATTTGGCCGGGCTGAAGGGTGATGACGTATTCGAAGCCGTCGCGGGTAAAACCGCCCAACCCGTTTTGAAAAATCAAATCGCGCGAGGGGAGTGGCGAGGGCACATCCGTGGACCCGACGCGGGTGGGCGTCAAGACTGGAACCAAGGGCTCCAAAATACCTTGATATTCCAGTTGCTCCTGCAAAGTGCCTTTTTCGTCATCCAGAAAAATGCGGGCTGCGGCTTGCAGGAGCACCCGGTCATCGTTGGGGATCTGTTCGAGCCGTCGAACGAAGATGCCGCCCGGTTTGTCCAGCATTTGCGCTTCAACGCCGGAAGCAATCAAGTTGGTGATCTGGTCTTGCAAGGGCTGGCGGTAAACAGAAACATCTTCATTCAGAATGACGAGATCCACCGTCAGCCCCTTCATCCGCCAATAGGAGTGCGCCCGGATCAATTGCCGCACGAGATCGATCTTCGCCGTGTCGCTGATGCGAAGCAGGACGATCGGCGCGTCGCCTGAAATGCCGTAGCTCCAAAGACCGCTTTGACCGCGCCGGTTACTGAGCAGCACGCTGGGATTGGGGCGGCGGGCGGGGTCGGCATAAATCAGCGCGCTGGCTAAACGACTATAAAGTTGGGCGTCTGGCTCCGAAGCGTTCAGCTGGCGCAACGTCACTTGGCTGTGAGTCCAGGCCAAATCGAAGGCGCGGTCGGCCATGCGGGCGCTTTGATATTTTTCCGTGAGTGCCAGCGCGGCTTCGCGGCTTTCGCTCACGCCAAGAACCAAATCAATTATTGCGGTTTCGTGCGGCGGCAACGTGATCGTCCGCCTCAGTGCCACGATCGGATCGAGCACGGAACCAACGGTGTTGGATAGAGGTGATGGATTCTGCATCGCGGCCGGGTGGGCCAAGGTCCCGCCACGCCCGACAAACCGGCTGCGGTCCGTTTCGCAGGAGATTTCCCCCTGTTCCACCGCTTGACAGACTAGGAGATGCAAGAGCCACGGCGGCTTCTCTTCCTGGGATCGGGCACGGCGAGTGCAAAGAACGGTGGAGGATTTTGGCGCGAATTCTGTTTGCACAAAGAGATTGCTGAAAGCGGGATGCGCGGCGTCGGCGTCCGGGCTGGCTAACACCACTTCCGCGTAGCTGGTCACTTCCAGGACGCGCGTCACGGAGGATCGATTGGTGATGGTGATGCGGCGTAACTCCACGTCGTCCTCCGGCGACACGCTGATCTCGGTATGGATCTCGAATTCAGCCTGGTGCTGCCGAAACTCCGCGCGCGATTGCGTGAAGATGGCTTCGTAGCCTTTGGCGGCGCACAGGGTGGGCTGATGGGTGGCAGACCAAAACTCGCCCGTCGCCAGATCGCGCAGATAAACGAACATGCCCCAGCAATCGCGCGTGGCGTCCTCCCGCCAGCGAGTGACCGCCAGATCGCGCCAACGACTGTACCCGCCCCCGGCGCTGCTGACGACCACATGATAGCGGCCGTTGGACAAAAGATGTACCTCCGGTGCCGGTGATGATGGATTGGTGAAGACGCGCAAGGAAGCTTCGCCGCTTCCGGCAGAGGTCCGCGATTCCTCCAATTCCAAATCTTCGGTCAACACACTCGGGGAGGTTTTAGGCGGACGTTCCTGCAAGAGCAAATCAGCCGCCTTGAGCAAAGGAACAGCCATGAAGCGGCGTTGCATCGGAAAGTCCAGCAACAGATTCACCAAAGCCAGTAAGCTCATTCCCTGGTGATGCGCCATGAAGGAGCGGATGGTCGCGCTCTTTTCGTCCGGCGGCAAACGCGTTGGCGTATAATCAACGGCTTCGTAAAAACCGAAGGCGCCTTCGCAGCCCTCGACTGCCATGCGTTGCAAATTCTCGCAAGCGGGCCGCGGTTCGATCATCAGGGCCAGCGTGCTGGCGTAAGGGGCGATGACCAAGTCCTCGGCCAATCCTCGCTTCAAACCCAATCCCGGCACGCCAAAGGCCCGATATTGATAATTTAGATGAACATCGGTCCGGTTATAGCCCGATTCAGAGATGCCCCAGGGCACAGCACGCAAATGCCCGTATTCGATTTGTTGCCGCACGGCGGCTTTGCAGGTGTGATCGAGCAGAGTGTTCTCATAGTTGGGCATGACCAGGAGCGGCATCAAATACTCGAACATTGAGCCGCTCCACGACACCAGTATAGGACCGCCACGCGAAGCGACGAGCAGACAGCCCATGGAGAACCAGTGGTCCTGCGGAACTTGCCCTAAAGCTATGGCAACGTAACTGCATAAGCGCGCTTCCGAGGCCAGCAGATCATAAAAGCTGCTGTCACATCGGCGTTCTGTGACGCTGAAGCCAATGGAAAAAAGGTCTCTTGCTGGGTTAAACAGAAAAAGAAAATCCATCGCAGCTAGTTCGCCGCATATTCGCGCCAAAGACTCCAAAGCAAGCAGCCGCTGGCAGGCATGGTCGCTGCCTTCCCGCAGGGAGCGCGAGAGTTCGACAAGGTAGCGCTTTTGCTTTTCCTGCTGCGGTTGGGGCTGGTGGCCGGGAATTTCATCCAATGCCGCTTCGATCAAAGGAGCGAGGGAACAGTCAAGCAATGAAACTTCACGCAAGGTTGGCGCCTGGTCAAGTCGGGCGAGTTCCTTTTGGAGTTTTGCGGCCGCTGGCGTAAAGAAGTTGTTTCCTTCACTTGGGCTCATGGAAACTTGGCCCGCCCCCTCCTCGCATCGGGTGGCGAGACTGAGCGCTGGCAAAGCTAGCCATGGTGCGAGGAAAAGAATGTCGGCCAAATGCGCCTCGCAATCTCGTTGCAGAGCCAGGGACCATCCTTTGAGTTCTTCATTTTCGTTGGCCAGTGCGGCAACCAACTCAGACGTCTGGCCTGCCGCCTTTTGCAAGAGGACGATCCTCGCGCGCAGGTTCGTGGGCGGTTGTTGCAGTTCTTCTTCGAGCTGGGTTAGGGCGGGGTTTTGGGAAGCCAAGTCCCGGAGAATCCGCACGGTGTCAAGCAAACCCGCAAATATCTCGGGCCGGAGAATCTTTTCCGTGGCCTGTTCTCTGAAACCGGAGCCAAGGGTCAGTAAGTGTCCCGCCAGATTGCCGCTGTCCACGCTGGAAATATAGAGCGGGCGAAGAGGTTGGAGCGTACGGGTTTCGTACCAGTTGTAGAAATGCCCGCGGTAGCGCTCGAGCCGCTGCATCGTGGCAAGAGTGTCTTGCGTCCGTCGCAGCAAGCCGCCCGCCGAAAGATGCCCCAGGTCCCATGCGGCCAGATTGGCCAGCAGAGCCAAGCCCATATTCGTGGGCGAGGTCCGTGAGGCGATCGTCGGAACCGGCACTTCTTGAAAATTATCCGGCGGCAGCCAGTTCTCTCTTTCGGTGACAAAAGTTTCAAAAAAACGCCAAGTCTTGCGGGCGGTCCGTCTGAGGAAGGCCAATTGTTCTGAGTTCAGGGCCGGCACCGAGGATTCAATCGGCTGGCTGATCCACCATGCGATCAACGGAGCCGCCAGCCAGAGACCAAGGATCGGCACGGCCAACGACAGTTGGGCGGGCTGCACGGTAGCCAGGAAAAGTCCGGCCCCCATTGCGCTAACCGGCGCGATCCACATCGTCGTATAAAACCCGCGGAGATCGGCGCGAGTTGTTCGTTCGGAATCGCTTGACGTTTGCCATTCGAGAAGTCGTTTGTGCGTCAAGAGCAAGCGCAGCAGCGTCCTTCCGATGGCGTCCAAACTGATAAAGGCGTCGTAGGGCAGAAACGCCAAGGTAAGGAGGATTTGGCCGAGTTGCCGGGCATAGGACGCTCCTGCTGCCCGCAGGTGCATCATCCACGGCATATCAGAGGGCTTGTGCAGCAGATCAACCGACGCGGTGAGCGAACCGGGAAGGGTGATGAGTCCAAGGACCAACAGCAATCCCACGCCATCTGGCTCCGCGAGGAACAACCAGGCGCCTAAGATGAGCAGCAGCAAGGCAACGGGGACGAGGCTACGCCGCAAGTTGTCGAGAATTTTCCACTGGGAAAGAGCGGAAAGCTGGTTGGCAATAAGACGGGCGTCAGAACCCGGGACCCGCGGCAGAAGCCAATGCGTGATTTGCCAGTCGCCGCGAATCCAACGGTGACGCCGGTCAATATCGACGTTGTAGCGCGAAGGATAATCTTCGTAGAGTTCCACATCGCTCACCAGGGCGGAGCGGGCGTGACACGCTTCCAGCAAATCGTGGCTCAGAATGGTATTCTCCGGAAAACGTCCGGCCAAGGCTCGCTGGAATGCATCCACGTCGTAAATGCCCTTGCCGATAAACGAGCCTTCGTGGAAAAGGTCCTGATAAACGTCCGACACTTCCCGCGTGTAGGGATCAATACCCGCTTCGCCGGCAAAGAGCCGCACGAACCACGATCTCCTGGCGCTGGGCAGGCTCACCCCAACGCGCGGCTGCAATATGCTGTAACCTTCGGCGACGATCCTGCGGACGGCGTCAAACACCGGATGATTTAGCGGATGGGCCATCGTCCCGACGAGCTGCCGGGCGGCTTCGCGGGGCAATTTGGTGTCGGTGTCGAGCGTAATGACATACTTGATGGACGGCAAGATAGCGGTCTCCCCGACGATTTCAGAAAAGCATTTGCGCGGACCGCCGCGGAGGAGAGCGTTAAGCTCGGTGAGCTTTCCGCGCTTGCGTTCGTAACCCATCCATAAGCCTTCGCCGGCATTCCAGCAGCGCGGTCGATGAAACAAGAAAAAAACAGTCTGATTCTCGGAAGGATACTTCCGGTTCAGCATCTCGACGCCCGCCCGGACCCGCTGAACCAAGGCTTGATCTCCTGGCAGATGCTGCTCGGGCGCGTCGCGAAAATCCGTCAGCAGAGCGAAGTAAAGGTGCTGATCTCGATTCGCCAGATGGTGGATTTCCAACGTCTCGATGAGCCGGTCCACTCCAGCCGGGTTTGTGAGCATTGTGGGAACCACCACCATCGTGGCGCATTCCGCGGCGATGCCGGAGGAGTAATCCAGGCGCGGGAGCAGACGGGGTTTGACCAGCAGCGTGGAGAGCCAGTTCATCAACCCCACAGCCAGTTGGCTGGCAGAAAGGACAAATACCGGGACAAAGAAAATCAGTTTCCAACTTGGCGCCTCGGTCAACCCGGTCAGATGCATCAGCACGGATGTGGTCAGCAAAGTGAGCGTGGCAATGCCCCCCGCATAAAACGTCAGCGGAATACGGTGGATGCTTCGCTCGAGGAGGGATCGCCAGGGCCACCGCACCCGTACCATGCGCCCGAGGATACAACGGCCTTTGTCAATCAGATAAAAACCCACGTGAGCGGCTCGGTCGTTGCCTCCTTTCTGCCGGGCGCTGTCCGTGGCCAGTTGGATGGCGTGGCGCGCGACTTCACCTTCCGAGATCTGGCTATGCCGGGCGAAAAACTCGACCGCATGACGATAACGATCGCGGGTTGAAAAATCCATCTTGCAGTAAACACCGGCCGGGTCGGAGCGCAAAGTCTCCTCGACCAGACTCAAAGACTCCACAAATTCCTTCCAGTCCATGGCGCTCAAGAAACGAAGACTGGCAATACTGTGACTGACGGAAACCTGATCGGCGGCCTGATTCTGGCTCTCCTGTTGGACGAGCAGTTCGATAGATAACCCTTGTTCCACCAGCTTTTGTTCCAGCCAACTGCGCGCCAAATGCAAAACAGGATTGCGGAGCGACAAACGTTGGCAGAATTCGGCCACAAACGCACTGGATAAGGGAATGTCCGATCGCGCCATGTCCGCCACCACGACCACAAGCTGGGATGGCGTCTTTTCCGCCATTTCCTGCAATCGGTCCACCCATAAGTCTGCCAGATCGCGTTCTTCCCGTCCGATGGTCAGCCGGGCACTAACGCGCTGGAGGTTTTCAAGCAAACCCAGGCGCAGCATGATGGGTACGGCCCATAGCTCACCCAGCTTCAGGCAACCCACAGTTTGGTAAGCGGCGATGAAGGCATTGAGCGGCTCCGCGTCGATCTGCGCATCCACATGCGAGATCAATTCCAGCACGATGTCGTAAACGCGGGGAAGTCCGGCGGAAGGGCCGTTTAACAGGCGCGGCAACTCTCGACTGTAGCCCCGGGGCAGATGCCGCCGGGCCATATGAATCTGCTCTTCGATCAGATAAAAGTTATCGAGGAACCACTCGGCCGCGGGAGTGACGCGCCGGCTCGGGTTTACGGCGAGGGTTGCGCGGATAAAATCTCTTAGGGTGTCCTCGTTTTGCTCCAACCGGGCCAGCAGACGGTTGGAACCCTGCTGGCTAACGGTTCGGTGATGAGCTGCGAGAGCTGCGGCATGACGCGCTAATTGTTCGACGCTGAACAACTCGGCCCGCAAGGGCGGTTCCATCCCGTTGGAACGTAAACGCGCATAGCCGGCCTTCCAGCCATGAAAGCGCAGTGGTAAAGTCTGCATGTTCTTCTTAGTGCTGACAGCGGCTCCGGCCAGCAATCACCCGGCAGGAATTGATCCTCTTGGGCCACCCCGGCGGGACCTTGGATGGATGCTGCTTTATCCCAGTAAGGGCAAGAGCCTGCTTACGCCCAACAAAGTGATGCCTGAAGACGGACTTTCATTGTGGAAGATGGATTAAACGCCGATATAGCTGACATCATTTTTCGGACACCGCACTGACGACGCCTTCATCCTGCACAGGGGTCCATTCGTGATCTGGGTTGTATGCCTTCATCGCCCCCGCGACCCGGGAAGTCTTCTCGCCCAAATTGCGCTCAAAAACTTTGCCGTCCTGATTGACAATAAATGTCATGATGCCGGACTGGTCCCACTGCTCCGGATAAGCCACCAGCGCGAACCCTCCCATCAAGTTCCCACCGCTTAAGAAATTCATTTTCCCGCCAGACGCGGCCTCGCCTTGACGCGTCAGAATGTGGAAATAGTAACCGTGAAATGGATGCGAACCAACTCCCTTATTCTTGGCGTACCCCTCGGCCTGGGCTTCCGCCACCAAAGGGCCGAAGGGACTGACCGGTTCATTCTCGGCTGACACCCAGTAGAGTCCATCCTTCCTGCCGGGTGTGCTTTTAAACTTGAGAGCATATTTCGCTTCTCCGCGCGCGTTCATACTCGCGTATTTTTGTTGCGCGGCCACATAGGCCCGGCAGACGCCGATGGCGTGCAGTTCGTCCTTCCCAATATGCCGGTTGATGATTTCTTCTTTGCCGGCCGCTGTGTCGAAATGCCATTGGCCGTCCGCTTTCACCAATGGAATCGGCATGGGCCAATTGTTGGTCCCCACCTCCAGCGTGATCTTGTCCTCCCCCTCTTTCACCGGATTGCAACCCTGCGCGATAGCGATCGCAAATCTCTGCGCATTGTTGGCATCCTGCACTTCGTCGCCAGTGGAGAGTTCCTTGTACGCTGGTCCGAAAATTTCGCTCAAAGCCGCCTTATCTCTGGCTTCGGTGGCTGCCCGCAAGGCTTTGAACGCCTCATCAGACGAAAGGAACAAGCGTTGCGCGCTCACTGTTTTCCGCGGTGGCGTTTGGTTTGGCTCCGCGCCATCAAGCCGCGTCAATAAGAGACCGCAGGCTCCAGACAACAACACGATGGCGGAAAGTTTGGATAAATGGGTGGATTGGTGTAAACACTTCATAAATTCATCAGGTCTGCTTTTTATACGGCAAGTTGTTGGGTTCACCGTTTTCTCCCTCCGCCTCTCCCTCCTCCGCCGCCGGGGTGTGCCGCCGCGCGGCTCACTGAACCGCGATGACTATAACCGTGGACGTCGATCCCCCGATCATAAATGCCGCCGCCAAAGAGCGGATCAACCATCACCGTTCCGCCGTAACCTCCATCTACCCCCACGTAACCTCCCACGCATCCGGTCAGCATCGCCAACAGCGCGATCCCTAACCCAATCTTAATTCGGTCACCTGAAGCGTTGCTCTTGTTCATGCAGACCTCCATTTCGCGGAAGGGTTTAACCTGAGTGGCAGCCCTGGCAACGCGACCAGGCTGGAGTTGATCGCCAACCGCACCATCTTGTCGGCTAGACCCTTACCCCAGACCATGTAGGCCGCTATTCTCAAATCACCGAATGTAAAGGTATTCTTTTGTTTCATTTCCATGCGACATGATAATCATAAACAACAGTCCGCTCGCTATGGGGTGTTGTTCGGTCAACCCGAAACAATTTGGAACGTGCGATCTGCTTCGTTGCCGATTGATTTACCGGTCGCGGTGTTTCCATAAGCCCTATCAGGGGTTCACCCCATAGCGGCGGTTTAAACCAGGGGATTAACATCACACTGATGACAAATCAGAGAACGAAAGCCGAAGTGCGCGAAATTGCATTTTATCACAGCGAATGAAGAAGCATCACCCAACAATCCCCATGAAAATAAGAATTAGTCTGTTACTCCTTTTACCGTTGCTGGCGATACTGTCCGACGGATGTGCCACACAATCCGGTTCCCCGCGCCAATACCCGTCGCGGCCCAATTTTCCTTCGTTCTCACCGGATTCCAGTTCGGATGCGCCGAACGACTACGGGGTCACTTCTGAAATTTTCGCCGATTAGATTGTGACGTTTGTAATGGGGATCGAAAGTGGCTTGAGATCAAAAAGCGCTCGCTCGCTGCAAGGGCGAGGTCCCGCCCCTACCAGATTTCTATAGGAGTTTGTTTTTCTGCAAGGCTACGCTCGTGCGGGCCGCCATCCTGTTCTTCAAACGCTTCTTTGTGGAATCCCTGATTTTCAAGGTGATCATTGTTACGCTGATTTCCCATGTTTTGCGCACCGTATCTTTCACACCTTCAGCAGAGTAATGGGATTGAGCCTCGTAGGATATACCGTGAGTTCGGCTTTAGGGCCGCGGATTGAATGGAGAGATCGAAACGGGGTCATCCATGCGCTAGCCAGAGATTCGACGACTACGATGCTGAACGGCGTAAGGAATCCGACGCCGTTGAGCATGTTCTCGAAGCTCGTCTCTGGGGCCACCTCGGGATATAAGGCTTTGAGCGTGTTGAGGCGCGCTCCGTTGGACATGTGGAAACCCTTTCGCAACGCCACGAAGCAGCATGTGCGCGGGGTCCGCATCCTCTTCGATAAGTTCCATGTGATCGCCCATTTGGGGGAGGCGTTAGACCAGGTGCGCAAGAGTGAATATGCCCGGCTCACGGGCAAGAGCCGCCAGTTTATCAAAGGTCAGAAATACACGCTGCTTTCCAACCACGTCCATCTCACCTTGGATGGCCGCCGTGCGCTGGCCAAGCTGCTCCAGGCCAACCAGCGCTTGAACATCGCCTATTTGCTCAAGAAATCCTTTGGCCAGTTATGGAACTACCGGAGCGAGGCGTGGGCGCGGCGTTTTTTCGAGAATTGGAAGCAGGCGCTCAAATGGCAACGGTTGAAACCTTATGAGAAGTTTGCCCGTATGATTGACGCTCACTGGGATGGAATCGCCGCCTACTGCCAACCTCAGAACAAAGTGCCCCTTGGGGTTTGTGGAGGGCTTGAACAACAAAATCCGCGTCCTGCAACGCCGCGCTTACGGTCTGCGCGATGAAGAGTATCTTCGACTAAAGATCCTGACGTGCATGTTGCCGGAAATCTAAACCAGAGGGTGCAACGGGAGATCACACGAACCTTTGGCCGCAGGGGGGCGCGAGCTAAGGCTCGCCGCTCGCCCCCCTGCTATATATCCGCGCATAAATAATTCGACATGATCACGTCGGCGCATTATGCTTGGCAAGCAATATGCGACCTGTTTTTGCCCGAGGCAATTCGCAAACGGCCCGACTGCTGCTGCAACTGCGGCGGGAGGCGATCAAAGACCAGGAGCCGCGCGTGGCCCAGCGGTTCCACGCCATCGCGCTGAGCATCGAAGGTCATACGGTCAGTCAAATTGCGCAATCACTGAAAGTGCATCGCTCGTCGGTCCCTTTGTGGATTGAACAGTGGAATAAGGAACGCGAGAGCGGATTGCTGGAAGGTCACCGCGCAGGGCGGCCCAAGGGCCTCAGCGACAAACAACAGGAGCAATTGCAAGACATCCTGGACAATGGTCCCGTCGCTTATGGTTTGGAGACTGGTATCTGGACTTCGCCCGTCATTCGCAGTGTCATCGCCCAGGAATTTGGGGTGGCCTACCATCCGGGTCATGTGCGCAAGCTGCTCAAGCGTTTAGGCTATTCGGTGCAACGGCCGACCACCCGTCTGGTCCAAGCCGACCCGGCGGAGAAAAGCCGGTGGTTGCGCTACACCTATCCACGCCTTAAAAAAAAGCCCGGATGGAAGGAGCGATGATCGTGTTCGAGGACGAGGCTTCCTTTCGTCAAACACCCACATTGCATGCCACCTGGGCGCGACTGGGCAGCCAACCGCAAATCCCCACGCGTGGCGAGCGCCACACGCAAAGGATTTTTGGAGCGGTGCGGTTGGACGACGCGCGATTCCTCTATCAGCATCAAGAGGATTATTTCCATTGGGAGACTTACGTGGCGTTCTTGGACCAAGTAGTGGTGCCAACGTTTTATCGCCGAGGTCACCGTGTCTTCCTGATTCAAGACAACGCTTCCTACCACAAGAAGCAGGAAACCATCGACTGGTTTGCCCAGAACCGTCGCTATGTGGAGGTCTTCCCGTTGCCGCGCTACTGGCCGGAACTCAACGCGACGGAGCGGATTTGGAACTACACTCGCAAACACGCGACCCACAACCGTTACTTTGAAACGCCCGGCCATCTGTGCCACGCGTTATTCCGCACCTTCCATCACGTTCAGGAGCATTCGGAAGAAATTCAAAACCTCATGCGCCTTTTTCCGTGATATGATGTCGCATTACTTATCCGCGGCTATATAGTTTAATTTCGTTGCCGAGCCTCGAAAACCCCAAAATTCACCCACACGACTCCGAGAAGACGGCTTTTGCCATTGACCTGCCAAAGGCCAGTCAAACCGGGCAGAGTCTCGCAGCGCTGCCGATGACGTGGCAGGAACATCTCATACTCGTACAGGACACTGGGACGCGGTCCGACCAGGCTCATCTCGCCACGGAGCACGTTGATTATCTGAGGCAGCTCATCCAGTCGGCAGTCCCTCAGCCACAAACCTCCGCAAATAGGCTGGGCATCACCGAGATTGTCGAGTTTCGCCATCGGGCGTTTGGAAGTCATCAATTGATTCAAGTACTGCCGATGCACGTCCGTCTCGGCGTTGATGGACATGGTCCGGAATTTCAGGCAGAAACATGTCTTGCCCAGATGACTTATGCGTTGCTGCTTGAACAAAACCGGGCCGCGAGAAACAACTTAAATGAAAATTCCTATGAGCAAGCAGGTCGGCACCCAACAAATCGACGAGGTAAGAACACAACCTAAATCAAGGCTGCGCTTTTAAGTTGGCATCCAATTCAGTGATGTAACAACGCTAAGAGAGGTTTGCAAATTGTTCCTTACTTGCATTCCCCGACCATATTCCCTCAAAGCGCAATATGCTATAAGGTGTAATCCGAATAGTATAACACCGAATAGCGACGTGCAAGCCGATGTTATATAACTATGAGTGGAAACAAGGATAAGATCATGCATAAACATGATTTCAAAATATCCTAACTTGACCACTTAAGCATTAGACACAGCAAGAAAAGATCAAAATATGAAACGTACGCTCACAACAATACCCACTATTCTAAGCGCATTAACATTTGGCGCCATCGTTTTTGCTGGCCCCGTTGCCAGGGCCAATCTCGTCACCGGCTCCATAGGCTTCGGAGCCAATGGAGTTACCATTAACAGTGCCAATCTGGCGACCGCCACCAGCTTTACCGTAACCGCCCCATACACCGACGAAGAAACTGGAACCTATGGTGTGGTGGCGCAAAACACAGGCGTTACATTTAACGGGTTTGTTTTTAATCCGCCGGCGGCGTCCATCACTCCGTTGTGGACATTTGACATCGGGAGCACGGTTTACAGTTTCGATGCCACTAGCGACACGTCTTTCTTCAATAGCACGTTGGATCAATGGGATATTGGCGGCAACGGAATAGCAATGGTTACGGGCTACACCCCGACCGATGGAACATGGAACGTCAACTTGAGCCAGAGCGGAGCGTCCTTCGTTTTTGATTCATCAGAAGCGGCGTTACCCGTCGCGGTGGCGGATGGTGGTTCCAGTCTGGCCCTTTTAGGAGGCGCATTCATTGTTTTGGGTGCTTTTGGCCGCAAATGCCGTTGCTAAGAATACTATTGTGATTAAGAACTCACAAGGCAGGGTTGCGTCGCCCTGCCTTGTAAGCAAAGTAGAGACAAATCCTTATACTAATACAATTACCAAATGAGAATTAAAACAAGAAAAGGAACAGTGCTACTTATGGGATGGCTGTTAGTCACTGGACTGATTCCGCCTTCCCTCCAAGCGCAGAACTTTACTTTCACCACGGTTGCCGGCGGATTGCGAGGTGTGATGGACGGGCTCAATGGCAGCGCGCAATTTTACAACCCCAGCGGAGTGGCCGTGGACGGTGGCGGCAACATATATGTTGGCGACCAGGCGAACAACCTCATCCGTGAAATCAGCCCGCTGGGCACCAACTGGATCGTAAGCACGATTGCAGGGAGCACTCAAGGAAGCGTGGATGGCAGCAACACCAACGCTCAGTTTTTCGGCCCTAGTGGAATTGCAGTGGACAAATTCGGAAATCTTTATGTGGCCGACCAGTACAACAGCATCATCCGGCAGATCAGCCTGTCGGGGAAAAACTGGGTCGTTTCCACCATCGCCGGGACCGCCGGGGTCTCCGGCAATGAGGACGGCAGCAACGGAAGCGCCCGCTTTTCTAACCCAACCGGAATAGCGGTCGATGGCGCAGGCAACCTCTTCGTGGCTGATGAGGTCAACAATGCCATTCGGAAGATTACCCTGTTTGGCAGCGACTGGGTTGTGACCACGATTGCTGGCGGCGCGCAAGGCGCCAGCGATGGCACGAATACGACCGCCGAATTTTTCCGCCCTCACGGTGTCGCCGTGGACAGCGGCGGCCGGGTTTTTGTGGCGGACCAATTCAACAATACGATCCGCCTTATGAAACCCGAGGGGCTCAATTGGGTGGTAACGACCATTGCGGGCGAATCCATCTCCGGCCTCGCCGATGGTTTAGGCACGAACGCAACTTTCGACGCGCCAGTTGGCGTGGCGGTGGACCCCAGCGACAATGTTTACGTGGCGGATCTTTTCAACAACGCGATTCGAAAGCTCACCCCACTGGGAACAAATTGGGCCACTTCCACCAACTGGTCGGTTTCCACCATTGCCGGCGGAGCATCTGGTTTCATTGATGGGACCGGAGACCATGCCAGCTTCGACCTTCCTTTCGCCGTGGCCGCGGACGCCTATGGGGACGTTTATGTGGCGGATTCCCAAAACAACGCCATCCGCCTGGGTATTTCCGCCACCAGCCTGCCGCCAACGGGCACCCTGGAAGTCATGATGACTCCCTCGAAGGCGGTTGCCGCAGGAGCAAAATGGCAGTTGGATGGCGGGACTACTCTCCACACGAACGGCGCGATCTTGTCCGGGCTTCTTCCCGGCAACCATGCTGTCAGTTTCACCGAGATTGCTGGATTTACCACGCCTGCGGTGCAGACGCTTCCCGTGACCGCCCGCCAAACGACACTAACGACCGGCAATTACTCGGTCGCCGTCGCCAACGCCGGTTCATTGCAAGTGCTCATTTCCCCGTCCGGCTCCATCAATGCGGGTGGGCTTTGGCAGGTGGGGGGCGGCCCCTGGCAGACCAATGGAGGCATTGTCGCAGGCTTATCGGTAGGCAAACACATTCTCTCCTTCTACCCCATTTCCGGTTGGACGACCCCGTCCAGCCAAACGGTAGCCATCAGCGATCGTCAAACAACCCTCGCGACCGGAGCTTACTTATTGCAAACAGGTTCTCTGCAAGTGACGCTTGCTCCCTCCGCCGTTAATATCGCCGGGGCGAGATGGCAGGTGAATGGCGGAGCACCCCAAGCCAGTGGTGCTATTTTGTCCGGCCTTCTGCCCGGCAACTACACCGTCAGCTTCAACACGGTTCTTGGATGGTCCACCCCAGTCGCTCAAGTCGTCACCATCAATAACACTTTGACAACGCCCGCCACAGCGACCTACACGCTGCCCATGCAACCGAGCCAACCGCCGCAATTGACCGGAATGATCGCGGCCAGCGGCAGTCTTCAATTTGTAGTCAGCGGCACGACGGGCAGCAGTTGCGTCGTTCAGGCGTCATCAGACCTTGCCGGTTGGACACCGCTTTCCACCAATACCATTCCGGAGAGTGGTTCCATGACCATCATCGACACTGACATGACCAAGTATAATCGACGTTTTTATCGCGCCGTGGAACAGTAAATAGAATGCCGATTCCAATTCTCCGCGGGACCAATAGGACGCCCAAATTGGAATGCGGCATTGATCGCTGATATGATATGGCAGTATGCGAAAACCCTCCGTCAACTGTTTTCCAGGTTGCGGCTGCGCCTGCTGCTGTTGGTCCTGCGCCCGCTTCGAATATTGGTGGAATCCGCCGGGCGGCTGGCCGCAAGCGAAGGGAGCGCGCCCGCGGGATTGGCCGGCCAGCGAGATGATTTGGGGCAGCTTACCCGAGCCTTTGATCAGATGACCCAGGCCTTGGAACAGCGGAAGGGAGAACGTGATTCAGCGGATCACGCCTTGAAGGCTTCCGAAGTGCGCTATCGCCGGCTCTTTGAAACCGCCCAGGATGGGATTCTGATTCTCAACGCGAACACCGGGCAAATTGAAGACGTCAATCCGTTCCTGATCGACCTGTTGGGCTACTCACGCGATCAGCTCTTGGGAAACAAACTCTGGGAAATCGGCCCGTTCAAAGACACTAAGGCATCCCAGGCGGCGTTCCGGGAATTGCAGCGTGAAACCTATGTCCGTTACGAAGACCTGCCTCTGGAAACCAGGGCAGGCAAACCTATCAGCGTGGAGTTTGTGAGCAACGTTTATCGAGCCAACGGCGGAAAAGTCATCCAATGCAACATTCGCGACATCACGGAGCGCAAGCAGGCTGAGGCCAGCCGCCAGGAATCCAGCCGAAAACTGCAGGTGCTTTCCCGCCGGCTGGTGGAGGCGCAGGAATCCGAACGACGCCACCTTGCCCGCGAACTCCACGACGAACTGGGGCAGACATTGACGGTTGCGCAACTGAACCTTCAAGTCTTGTTGCAGTCGCCGGGCGGCAGCGCCCTGCCCCACTTGAAAAAGAGTCTAGAAGCGGTGGAGCGCGTGCTGGAACAAGTGCGTGACCTCGCGCTGAATTTGCGGCCGTCCATCCTCGACGATCTGGGATTGGAATCGGCGTTGATTTGGTTGACTAACCGGCAGGCGGAATTGGCCGGGCTGAAAGGCGAGGTCCAAGCTGACGCCTTGGAGCACCGCTTAGATGCGGTGATCGAAACGGAATGTTTCCGCATAGCGCAGGAAGCTTTGACCAACGTGGCCCGCCACGCTCAGGCGAAAACTGTGACCGTGGAATTACGCAAACAAGAGGAACAAGTCCACTTGCGCGTGCGCGACGATGGGATTGGATTTAATGTGGCGGCCACCCGGGAAAAGGCAGTGCGCGGCGCAAGCCTTGGACTATTGAGCATGGAGGAACGCGCCGCGCTGGCGGGAGGCCATTTGGAGTTCAACTCCATTCCGGGGCGGGGCAGCGAGATCCACGCTTGGTTCCCGTTGAAATGGCAGACACCAGCGTCCTTAGCTGAAGCCCTATGAACCATCCCATCAAGCCCATTCGCGTCCTATTGGCCGATGACCACACGCTCGTCCGCGCTGGGATACGCGCATTGCTGGAAAAACTACCCGAGGTTGAAGTGGCAGGCGAAGCGGGCGATGGCCGCGAAGCCCTGCAACTGGTTAAAAGGCACCGGCCAGATGTGGTCTTGATGGACATTTCCATGCCCGGTCTCAATGGCCTGGAAGCATCGCAGCGCATGGCAGTGGAATGCCCAGACGCGCGGGTCATCATTCTATCGATGCACGACAACGAGGAATACTATTGGCGGGCGCTGAAGGCCGGCGCGGCTGGCTACCTGCTCAAAAAAGCGGCCACAATCGAGCTGGCAACAGCCTTGGAACAGGTGGTTCACGGGGAGATTTATCTCAGCCAGGAAATCTCGCTGCGACTGGCCAAAAGGCCTCCCTGGCACGGAATCGTCGGCCAGAAAAGCCCGCTCGAACAATTGACAAGCCGGCAGCGCGAAATCCTCCAACTGGTGGCCGAAGGCCAGAACACTAAACAGATCGGCGAAATCCTCAAATTAAGCCCCAAAACCGTCGAATACCATCGCATGAAGTTGATGGATGGCCTGAAGGTCTATGACATTCCCGGTCTGGTTCGTTTCGCCCTGCGCGTCGGCTTGATTGCGCAGGAAAGCTGAGCCGCGTTCTCGCACCAGCGTCGTTTGTCTTCAACTCCTGCCACAACGCCGGTTTCAGGGCTTTTGTTCGGCACGATAGAAACGCTGCTGGAAACTCGCGGTATTGGTGTCGATGAACTCCGCCCAACCGTTCGTATCCAGTTTCACGATGCCGATGACGGCCCAGTCGGTGGCAGTTTGCGCCGCCAGAAGGTAATAGGTTTGGCCAGTCAGCCCTTGCACTGTCAGAACAGGCTGCCCGCTGCCCGTGACGCCGATCCCGACTAGGGCTCGCGTCGAGTCTCTCTGAAGCTTGTCGAGTTTCGCCTTCTCCGAGACGGCAGGAAGGCTCCTCACATAACTGATTTCATGCGAGAAACTGCTTTCCAGTCCATTCTTCCCGCAAGAAGTAACAGCAAAGAAATAGGTGACGCCCCTCACCAGACGTGCAACCGCAGCGGTGGTCACCTTTCCCACTTTGACGCTCTTGGAGTATTTTCCACTGGTTGTCCCATAATAGACACGGTAGCCGATGACCTTCGGACTTGGGATGGCATCCCAAGTCAGGGCAATACTGAAGGAGTCGGGATAAGTGGCGTTGAGGGCTGGGACGGAATAGTAGAGCAGGACAAGGAGGAGAATGGCTTTTAGAGCCTTTGCTGGCTTAATGATTCGAGAAGGCTCGATCGCTGTCTGCCGAACGCAGTCCGTTTTTTGCTCAAAAACCGTTTGCATGAGGACTAGCTACGTCCAACCAGGTCCGAGCGCGACTAGAGCGTTCCTTGGAGCCACTGGGAAAACCCTTGGTTCCAGCTTGGATCCTTGAGTGAGTAAGCGATGAGGGGCGGAACCGACCTTCGCCGCTCAAGCCCTTTTTAGATCGGCTGGTTTTTGATCGGGGAATTCAGCCTGGAGCAGGCGACCGCAGAGTTCGTGATTCATTGTCACGGAGAACTAAACCATCAAATGGGCGAAGAACAAAACCTTCTGCCGGACCTCACGGCATTTCAGCTCTCAAACGCCGAAAGCATCTGGGTGGATCACTGAGTTATCAGTTCGGCTGTGTTCATGGTTCCGGCGATGGTCCGGCCGCGCCAGTGCCATCGGTGGACGTCATGAATTGGTCCATTTGGACGAGATCTTTGGAGCGCGACAAGGCGCGTAATTTGCCGTCCTGTTGGGTGAATTGCTGTCCGGCGGTAATAATCGTAATTCCATTTTCACCGATCAATTTAAGGGGTATGATAGAGCCTATGCCCGTGACATAAGTTCCATTGGCGGTGATGATATAATTGCCGGTACCGCAACCTTCCACCACCGATCGACCGGCCGCATTCCAGATTTCCAAGGTGTCGTCGGCCACCGCCGAGCATACCACAGCGAAGATAGTTCCCTTGCGCAGTTTCAGCAATGTATGCACTGTGGCAAGGTGGCCTTTGATAGTTATAACTAATCTATCGATTTTTATTTCGGTGCCGGCTTGGAGGCGGAGAGTGGTTCCAGTGCGGCGGAGAAGGAGATCTGCCCGAGCATCCTCGCCCGTGCGAAGAACGGTGCCCTGCTCAAGAATATGGCCGCGTTCCAAATTGGTGAAGGTGATGCCGTCTTGAGAGTAGTCGCACTTCCCGAGGACCCTGAGGGCTACGGGTTGAGGTAGAATAACAGCTCCATCCGCGGATGCAATGCGAAATCCCGTAGGGGCCGGCAACGGATTCTGGGCCTGGCTTACCGCAGGCCGACCTAACGCCAGGATTGCTATAGGGACAGCCGCGCGGAGAACGTTTTTCACCGTGCTCCAAAACTCCGCGAACGTGTTGTAACACCATGAAATTGCGTCGGCGGCGGCGTTAACATGGTAGTGGTCTCGATTTAACATATCGGATTGATCGGGCATATCGCCTCCAAGCCGTCATCCATTCCGAACAGGAGATGAACACTCCGGCATGAGAGCAAATTACTCTAAAGTATTAGGTGTGCGCTATGGGGTGATCTACCTAAGCCGACATTCTTCTCACCTCGACGGCTTGAGTCTTTAATGAGCGGCCAAGGGGTTGGAAGGCATTGTTCCATCCGTATGTTCTACAAGCGAACGAACCATCTCTTCGTCCAAGAGCAATTCCCGCTTTTCACGCGATTCCAAGTTCGCAACGCATGCGCATCGATACCTCAGCTCCAGGCCTGCCAGATAATGCCGGCGCAACTTATCTTCTGATCGCTGCTCAACAGCGAAAGATGCAGGGCGCGCACCGCCGGATCTCCAGGTGCGGTCCACACCGTTGTATGCCAATCTGAAATTGGGAGAGCGCAGTCCCTGACGGATCGTTCGATGCGTAGTTCGGCCTATAGGGCCACAGATCGACGGCAGAATTCGAAACGGGGTCATCCATGCGCGTGCCAGAGATTCGGCGACTACGATGCTGAACGGCGTAAGGGAACAGCGCTGCCGCCCAGCTTTAACGAGGCCGATGACGCTTCCAGGATTCTGACCACTTCCAAACCTCGGGTCCCACAGGACGAGGGGCTTTTGGTTTGCTGGATGCATTCAAGAAAGTGCAGGCATTCCGCTTTGAGGGGTTCTTCCGGTTGCAAATACGGCGAGAAAATGTCGCCATAGTGGTAGGCATAATGAAATTCAGCGAAAGTATCGTAATGAGGTGGACGTTCCACGCGGGCGTCAAATATCCGGATTTTCTCCAACGGGGCCATATCGTCGTAGAGGAGCATGCGCTTGCTCCCGACCACGGTCATCTCCCGGACCTTGCGAGGATCCAGCCAACTGCTGTGGATCATGGCCGAAACATCCTTGGCAAAGTTGAGCGAAATCAATGTCACATCCTCAATCCCCGGGGTAATGTGAGCGCTGCCGGTGCAGTTCACGCTTTCGGGAAGTCGCTCCAAGAGATGAAGGATGATGGAAATGTCGTGCGGGGCCAGGTCCCAGGCCACGTTGATGTCCTTCTGGTAGAGGCCGAGGTTCAAACGCCGCGCACAGATATAGCGGATTTCTCCCAAATCCCCCCGGTCGATGATTTCTTTGATTTTTCTGACGGCCGGAGAATAAAGAAAGGTGTGGCCTACCATGAGCACGAGGCCCCTTTGGCGGGCCAACTCAATCAACTCCTCGCAGTGGGCAGCGCAAGCCGCCATTGGCTTTTCGATCAAGACATGTTTGCCCGCAAGCAAGGCCGCCTTGGCCATGGGAAAGTGCAGTTTGACGGAGGTCGCCACCGCCACCGCATCCAATCCGACGCCGTTGAGCATGTTCTCGAAGCTCGTCTCTGGGGCCACCTCGGGATATAAGGCTTTGAGCGTGTTGAGGCGCGCTCCGTTGACATCGCACATCATTTTCAGATTGCATCCGGGCAAGGACCGAAAATTGCGGACCAGATTCGGTCCCCAGTATCCGCAGCCCACAACTCCAACTTTAATTTGCTTTCTCAAGGTGGCTCAAAGTTGGGGCAGATTGTCAAACGCATTGCCGGCTCGGGAAAATTGCAAAGCCGCTGGATGCGACAGCACCGCGGCTCTTCGCGCTCCTCTCAGGTCCCAAACTTGAAAGAGGATGGCGGGAATGGTCCGTATCATAATTTTGAGATCCAGGAGCAGGGTTTTCTTTGCCACGTATTTCTAGTGACAAGCCGGCATGTGGTGATCGACAAACCGAGCAAGCACTTTCCCAATCGCATCGAGATTGAGCTCCACACA
>Ga0182016_10001722_pt1 | contig 26370 bp, 15 predicted proteins | sample 712S2MmetaG_FD_120491 | JGI IMG/M metagenome (GOLD analysis project Ga0182016, IMG submission 120491) | Permafrost microbial communities from Stordalen Mire, Sweden - 712S2M metaG | ecosystem: Environmental > Terrestrial > Soil > Wetlands > Permafrost | place: Sweden: Stordalen | collected...
AAAAAATATAAATTAAAAAAAAAAAAAAAAATAATAAAAATAATATAAAAATAATTTTTATTTTATTTATAAAATAAAATGAAAATAATTGTGGCATATCTTTTTTTTTTTTTATTTTTTCAATGTAACTATTACTAATAGGGAAAATATTTTCCTCTATATGTAAGGTCTAACTGTTTTATTTGTTCTTTACACTTACGAAGTAAGGAGTACGGAATAAGTAATTGCTCCTCGTTATGTACTCCGGGCTATCCGTAATAAATATATCTTTTGTTTACATTGTCATCTAATTAAAGGTGAAAAATTTAAAGGAAATTTATAAAAGACTATTTAGAGTTATTAAGTTTAAAGGCTATTTCTATTTTTCCGAATTATAGTATTTTATTTAAAGGCTATATGTAGATATAGCTTAATTATTGAATATTAAAGATGATACAGAGTAATGTAGTCCATCTAATATAGGAGCGGGGTATATACCTAATAACACAGTAAATACAACTAATGTAAGTAATATAAAGAATTCACGTTTATTAACATCACTTATATTAGCCTCAAAGTATTTACTGAAAGATCCTCCAAAAGCTATTCTATTAAACATATAGATGGTATATGCAGCAGAGAATACTATAGAAGAACTAGCAAGAACACCTAATAAAGGTAATCTTTCGAATACACCGTAAAGTGACATGAATTCTCCTACAAAATTTAAAGTAAGAGGAACTCCACAATTACCTAAAGATAAAATGAAAAATAAAATAGAGAATAAAGGCATTACTTGAGCAATACCTCTATAATAACTTATTAATCTAGTTCCTGATCTATCATATAATACACCTCCAGCACAAATAAATAAACCACTTGAAACAAAACCGTGAGCTAGTCCTAAAGCTATACCACCTTCTATTCCCTGTATTGTATTACTAAAAACACCTATAAGATATACAGCCGCGTGAGAGACAGAACTATAGGCTATAAGCTCTTTAACATCTATTGTCCTTAAAGTACTAAAACTAGCATATATAATTGTTATTACCCCTATAAGATAAATTATATAAGTATATTCTAAAGAAGCTTTAGGTAGTAATGGTAATATAAGTCTAAATATACCATATAAACTTAACTTCAAAACAATAGCGGCTAATATAATACTACCACTTAAAGGTGATTCAACGTGAGCTTTTAACAATCATGTGTTTAAAAATATAGTGGGTGTTTTTACTGCGAATGCTATAAATATACCATAAAATAAAAATAACTGTGTAGAATAATTAAAATTAGTTTTATATAAAGCATCAAAATCTGTTGTTCCCATTATAGAAGACATAGCTAATATAGACAATAAAAGAAATAGTGATCCAAACAATGTATATAAGAATAAATAAAAACTAGCTCTTACCTTGTTACTTGATCCAAATAAACCTATTAATATAAATAATGGTGGTAATATACTTTCAAAAAATATATAGAATAATAATATATCCAATACTAAAAATACTGCCAATAATAAAGTTTCTAATAATAAAATTATTATTACAAATGATCTAACATTTTCATTTATAGAATTTCAGTTACTTAACAGTGCAATAGGAGTTATTATAGTTGTTAACAAGACAAAATATATAGACAAGCCATCTAAACCTAAATAAAAATCATAAGAGCTAATTTGATGATATTCTTGTACAAATTGGAATTGATTACTACTAAAATCAAACAAGATAAAGACAAGTAAAGAAATAAAAAGGTTTATGATAGAAGTGGATAAACCTATGGTTTTTATACGTGTAATATTTAAAAAAGACAATTCATAAGAAATACCCGTAGATATAGCAAAAATCCCAAGCATAGGTATTAATAATAATAATGTAAGTAGCATCCTTGATGTTTATATATTGGAAAACAATTTTCCTAAGGGTTAAATAAATAATTAGATACTTATTTAACTTTAAATACCACATAAAACTATGTAGTATAAACATAATTGCTAAAAAAAAATATATAATATTGTTTAATTTCATATACGGGTTTTTTAAGGCAAGTTACTAAAATAACCTAAATAGCTTAAGGCTTATAATTTTTTTTAAAGTACTTAGACTTACTGTATATTAAAAAGTAGCTATTTAACCGTATAAATATCGTACGATTACACCATAAATATATAAAGTTAAGACCTATATCACATGATTTTATCTTAATATAGTTTATACTATGTTTAAGTGTTAATGTCTTGAAATGCTGCCAGTTTAGCTTTAGTAAATCCACGGTGACAGATAAAACCTCTAGGGTTAAAAAAAAAATCCTTACTATTAAATTGATGAGGATGAAACTTATGAATATGATATCTCATATACTTCCTATCAGGCTTTGTAAATTCCAATTTAATCAATTTAGAGTTCATTCTTTTACCACTATTTGGTCCAGGGTGGTTAGGAGCCAATTCTTGATACTTAAAAACAAATATTAACCTTATAGTTTCTAATTCACAAGGTATGTAACTTTCAAAGTCAAGGGGATGATCTGGGCTAAAGACATCCTGAGTAATAGACCTGAAAAAAAGATTTTCATCATCCTTGTCTTTATTTGTCTTTTGACTATGAGCTACTACACCAGATCCTCCGTCAGTACCACCTCCACCATTACCAGACCCTACGCCAGGACCAGCTGGTGATGGCTTAGGTGTTTTCTTAATAAAAACAAATAGAGAAGAGTGTTAGCATAAAATACTACACTAGATAAGCCATATAATAGTTTATGTATTCTAGGATAGTCGTATTCAAACCTAGGGTTTACATATTTTATATAAAATATAAAGATATGTTTTCCAAAAGCCATAAACTAGTTCACATATCTAATTTACATGGGTAGAAAGAAAAGATATATAATAAAACTAATACACCTAAAAACCATTGTATATACCCTGCAATTACAAACTATACAACACATAAGGATGAATTAAATATAGATATATATAAGTAATACTTTAAGGCCTGTGGGGCTCGAACCCACATCACAAAGATTAAAAGTCTCGTATTTTACCATTAAACTAAGGTCTCTTATATATTCTTATATTAAATAAGAATATATAAAGAAAAAAGGTTTTTATAATATATTTATATAATTGTTATGTTTTTTTTTTCAAAATATGGAAATACTATCTTCTATTTGAAAAAAAAAGATTAGTATAATATTTATTTTTTGAACTTAGGTTTAGAGTTAAATTTATTCTTAGTAAAAAGTTATTTAAGTAAATTTACTTAAGTATTTCATAAATTCATTCGTACAGGCAACGTCCGCCATACTGCCTCTTACTGTTAACCTATTTGGGTTTCTAACGACTCTAATTTCAGTAGAACCGTCCGGGTTTCTTCTATTTCATGTAGAATAAATCCCACTAGTTCCGTTATTTTCATCCCTTCTAACTACTAAACCTAGATCACGACGATCTCCCGCATCTAAGGTAGCATTATTAGAATATGCAGTCCGAGAATAAAGAGATATCCTATCTCTACCTATGGTTTCTGATCTTTGTAACTCTAGTTTGGCCTTTACATTAGCTAAACTAGGGTCATTTAGTGTAGCATTAGCTGGATTATCGCTTGTATGTATATTAGTACCTCCTCCAAGTGGAGGTGGGTTACCTCCAGGACCGTTAGTAGATGTACTAGTACCTACTGTACCGGTGGGAGTATGGTTAAGGATATTAGCAAAATCACCATGGCTTGGAGGTAAGTTTGTATTTAAACAATATTCTAAAGCAATATCCGATATATTAAAAATAAGCAATGATAAACGTATTAAAATAGCTATTTTTATACCTAAAGGGATTATAGACCATAAAGCTAAAATAAAACTAAGAAAATAAGATAAACCTTTACCTTTACATGTATTATATATTAAGTACGTAATATATAAGGATATTACGATAATTATTAATATAAACGTAGACATACAAATATAGATAAATAACGGTCATAGTCAATATAAATTTAATATGACATAATTAGTTATATATATTATAGGGATAGTTACTAGAAATATTATAAACCCTAATAGTAAATCGTGTTTATTCTTAAGTTTCCTTATAAACTTAAGAATAAACACGATTATTAGAGCAAAAAAATATTGGCAGGTATAATTTCAAAACTAAATAGTATACAAGGAATTAAAACAACAAAAGCAATAACTATAGGTAGTAAAATAGTTCAACAGAAAGACATTAATTGATCAAAACGAATTCTAGGGAATGAAGCTCTAGCTCATATGAATACAAAGATCATAATACAAGATTTTATACCCAAAGTTAAACCATATAATAATCCTTCTGATAAAGGTTCTGTAAATAAACTTTGATTGTGTAAATTATCTATGTAGTAATCAAAATCAAGATATTCCGTTAATCAAAATAAAGAAATGTAATCATATAAATAACCACCCAAAAATAACATACTAGTTAATATACAAATTAAAACAATACTAGCATATTCAGCCAAAAAGAAAAATACGAATATAACAGCAGCGTGTTCTGTCATAAATCCACTAACAAGTTCTGATTCAGCCTCGGCCAAATCAAAAGGGGCTCTATTAGTTTCCGCTATAGATCCTATAAAGAATATAATAAAAATGGGAAATAAGGGTATTATGAATCAAACAGCTCTTTGAGCTTCGATATTTACAGTTAGATTTAAACTACCAGCTAACATAACAACAAGTAATATAGCTGAACTTAAAATAAGTTCGTAACTAATTAACTGTGCTGTACTTCTAAGTGACCCTAGGAAAGCATACTTACTATTGGCACTTCAACCTGCTAATAGAATACCATATGTAGCTAAGGAAGAAACAGCCAACATGTAAAGTATCCCCAAATTAAAATCACTTAAAGCTAGTCCAGGCCCATAAGGTACAACTAAGTAACCTAATAAAGCAAATATTAAAGTTATTATAGGACCAAGGAAGAATAGACTTAAGTTAGCCTGTGTAGGTGAAACATACTCTTTTAAAAGAAGTTTTAAGGCGTCGGCAAATGCTTGAAGTAGTCCATAATAACCTACTATGTTAGGGCCTAATCTTCTCTGCATACTAGCCATTGTTTTTCTTTCCGCTACAGTTACATAGGCAACAGTTAATAACACAGGAACAGTTACTAATAATACTTCTATTATAGAAATTAATGTAGGTAAATAGAGCATTCTTTTTTTGTTTATTGTCTATATCTAATTGTATAACTATAAATTAAAATTAATGTAAAGTTATATATTAAAATATTAGGTTAAAAATAACTTAAATAAACTAACTTCTGTTTTAAATTTTATAGTTGAAGATTAAATTAACTTTTATTTTAAATTTTATAGTTAAATAAGCAACAAAAATAAAGCGACAAGAGGTTATACATTGTTATTTAAGCTATCTATTATTATATGTATTTATAAATACGAAATAAAAATTACACAACTTATAAACTAGGATCAAGTTAAAATAAGAGAAAAAGTTATATTTTAAGTGAAATAAGTAATAAAGTCGGAGGTATCGTCCAAATCAAAAGATAATAAAAAGGCTAAAATTTTATCTCAATAGTAATAACTGAGATAAAAATTCCTATCTAAGACTTGAACTTAGATCTAGATATCAGAAGTATCCTGCTCTACCATTGAGCTAATAAGAGTTTAAAAATTTTAATACTTATAAAATTACTAAAAAATTTACTTTTCGTAAGCCTACGAAGTAAGAGTAAAACTTATTGCTTTGGTCATACTAGGTAAGCTACTAAACAAGGGAGCCATACTACGTAAAGGGAAATATATTAAATGTTTATTAAGGACATTTCTATAGGGATATGGAGGAATCGAACCCCTAATTTAAGATCTGCAATCAAAACGTAGAACCGTCTACCGCATATCCCTAATGCATATAAATTTACATTGCTTCTTAGAAGCAACCATGTAAAACTATACATCAACTATCCTAAAATGGTAAAAGTAAACAAGACAAATTAAAGGTTATTTATAAAAGTCCAAACTAATTGTTATTATCTATCGGATTAATTTGGCTATTTATAAACGCGATTCTAGAACTAAGTAAAGTTCTACTGGCTTCTGACCGGTCTTTAACTCTATGTAAACCTTCTAGATCTCTTATAATTTGATTTCTTAGTTTAAATTCCTGTTCATTTGTGGGAGTAGTAGGTACTTTATTTAAAGCTTCTTGTGCAAAAGCAATTTTACCGTTCATAACTTGTATACATATTCCATATCTATCTCTTTGTTCTATTGCTGTTTCTAAATCCATCTTTCTAAACTGACTTACTACATGTCCGTTATAAAGATGACGACGAATTTCATCGTCTATAGGAACTTCACCGCCAGGTATAGCAAAACCTGGCCCTGGGTTTGTTTTAGGTGGGAAGAATGTTGTCATAGGATCCAAATGAGGGAAAACCTTTCTTCACATAGAAAAAGGCGGTTCTTGTATAGTATTAGGAAGTTCTATACCTTTACCTTTATCCAAGGTTTCTTCCATAGAACTGCCAGTATCTATACCTTTATCCATAGGATTAAAGGGTAGTCCCATATTAGTATTACTTTTATCCGTGGTTTCAGCCAAGGGAATAGTAGGTACTAATTTCTTTCTTGTATTTCTATTTGATGGTCCTCCTTCCATCTCAGTATCGCTTCCGCTACCGTTTTCGCTTACGTTTTCGCTTCCGTTTTCGCTTTCATCGTCGAAAGTTCAGCTTCTAACAACACGTCTACCATTTCTGGGATAAGGATGAACTCTTACATCACGACCTCTATCTCACCTAAAACCTTTACTTGAGCCAGATTTTTTACCTGAACTTGAGCCTTCACCTGAATCCATAGCATTGTATAACTTAGGCTTAATTTCCTCTAGTGGAGAAGATTTACCACTAATGTTCTTTGTTTCTTGCGAAGGATCAACTCCCATAGTGTCAAAGCCAAATAGAAGTTGGTATAAATTGATATTAATACCTTTTATACCTAGATATTCTGTTAATCAAGATATTAGCCCTGTATTAATTGTTCAACTTAATATACCAATTCCTACATTATTCCAAAAATCACAGAATTCAACATGAAAGTTTCCCGAGATAAGATATTTAATTGTAGCCAAAGTTGTAACAGTAAACAATGCTCCGCAAAATTTAGCCAAAGTAAAGCTTGCTAGTGCTTTTTTAGTTATTGTTTTTAAGTTTTTATATTTTTTCATTGTTTTTTGTTTTTATGATGTATTTTAAAAAAGTACACCATTACTAATGTATTCTAAATACTGTTTTAGGATATATAAATTAATTATATACCCTCACTAATGTATCCTAAACTCTATTTTAGTTTTTATTATTTTAAACCTTTTAAGACCTAAGTTAATAAAAATACTAAATTATTTGTTTATAAATTTCAATTAAGCAACGTATAATAAAAAGCCACGATGATGGCTAATAAAGCTGTAGCTTCAGCAAATGCAAATGCAAATGCAAAACCTGATATGACCTATGAAAATAATTGACCTTTTAATGAAAGATTTATAGCCACACCTAATATTAATGCACCTAATTATACACCTCTAATTATTTATATTACACCGGCTCCTATTGAACCAGTAGTTGTTAATCCTGTTCCTCTAATTTTTGCCGCTTCTATTATTTGTTTTATAATATAACATAAAGGAAACCTCCATAAATTTAAATGACTATTATTATATACATTATAATAAATAACAATATATAATAAGTGTTTATTGTTTGCTTGTTGTTTGCTTGATGCAAAGGAATAGACAGAAAAACCTATTTAGGTTTTATCTATCGTAAAGATATAGAGGAATCGAACCTCTTTTTTTTTAGGCATAAAGTAAAAAAGTAAAACCAAATGTATATCTTTAACACACCAATACCAAGACAAGACCGATGGAAGCAATAAGAATTTAAAACATATTCATAGTACGGTCTGTATAGATATAAGTGTATTACATTAGTTATAATGCTAATTACAAAGAACTTTGTAAAGGTAAAGATACAAAGGCATAAGGTTTAGGTGGGCTAGTTAGAGTTCACTCTAAACTGTTATAAATTATGTTTAATAGCGTTTGTAAAATATCACTATAGAATTTAAGGCTTAGCCAAAAAGAACGCCTAGTTACCTTATACCAATTGTACATAACCTATCTCTAAAGAGTACCATCTCAACCAGGATTTACTGCCTTTAGAATTCCAGTAACAATATTGACTACAACTTGTAGATCTGCTAGATATTCATCCCTGTTTTCGGGTGTTACTCTTATTGACACATTATTGTTAGAGTTCCTTACACTCCTGTTATTTAAGGTTTGTAATGTGAATATAACATGTTCGTAAGCCATGTTCATTTCAGAAGCAGTACCCCTTTCAATTACATCACGACCGTCGGCATCTTTAACTCAACGATCAAGACTAAATATATTAAGGCTCTCTACATAATTACTTAAACTTTCTAGCCTATATATTCAAATAATAAGATTTAATTCGACATCAAAGGTAGCATCAGCAGGCATACGAATTATAGAATTCCGTGCAAGCCCTACTTCAGTTAAAATATCCAGAAGTCATTCTACTAAGTTTGCTTTGTTAGTAAAACCTTTTCTAGTTAAATTCTCCTGCCTACTGTTTTTTCGACCATCATTGCCTTCATGATCATCATTATTGTTTCTTTTTCTCTTTCCGCTATCGTTACCACCAGAGCCCCAGCCCGATTGACTAATACTACTACTAGCTATAATAGTACCGCCTCCGGATGAATTACCTTCACTACCTCTGTTTACAAAAGTTAGTACAAAATCTTTAATAGATATAATTGAATTTGAAATACATTGAAGAAATAATACTGCACTAATAAAACTGATACCAGTAAAAACCTTAAAATATAATGCATGGGGATTTAATAACAATTTACTTACCTTAGGGTAAAACTGGTGTAAATATGGTGTATTGCCCATATGTATATTTATATCTAAAGTAGGGTACTCAGGTTTAGATAAGGTTCAACCTAAAGTGTTAGGGCCGCCCCCTGATAATGAAGTTATACAAGTTGATCCTGAAGGATCTTCGTATATAGGTGATATGTCTAGTACAGACATATCCAAACCATACATACTTAAACCAAAAGCGGAAACTAAAACACCGAATATCTTAAATTTAGCGCAATAAATACTACCTAATTTACAGGTTGAACTAACCAGAAAGGAAGTTATAACACTTTGCAATGGTAGACTTACAAAAGCATGAGGTCTAGGTGGGCTTGTAAGAGCTCATTCTAGACTATTATAACTTCTGTTTAATAATGTTTGTAAACTATCACTATAGAACTGTGGACTTAATCAAGGATATCTACTTGTAGCTTTACCCTCAACTAACTGTATGTAAACTACGTATAAGAATAGTCAAGTAGCTACTACACTAATGATACTACCAAAACTACTTATTAAGTTTCAACCTGCGAAGGCATCAGGGTAATCACTAATTCTTCTTGGCATTCCTTGTAGACCTAAGAAATGTTGAGGAAAGAATGTTACATTAACCCCGGTGAAAAGTATTCAGAAATGTACCTTACCTAACATTCTGTTATAATCTAATCCTAACATTTTAGGTATTCAGAAGTATCATGCACTATATAGTGCAAATACTGCACCCATACTTAATACGTAGTGGAAATGAGCGACTACGTAATAAGTGTCATGGAATGCAATATCAAGGGATGCGTTAGCCAAAACAACACCCGACAATCCCCCTATTGTAAACATGAATACGAAACCTAAAGCAAATAACATTGAAGGTGTTAAATGTAAAGATCCTCCGTAACATGTTGCTAATCAACTGAATATTTTAATACCAGTTGGTACGGCAATAATAAGCGTAGCGGCTGTGAAATATGCTCTCGTATCAACATCTAAACCAACTGTGTACATGTGGTGACTTCAAACAACAAATCCTAATACACCAATAGACATCATAGCATAAACCATACCTAAATATCCGAATACACTCTTGTTAGAGCTAGCAGATATTGTAGTACTTATTATACCGAATCCAGGTATAATTAGAATATAAACTTCTGGATGACCGAAGAATCAGAATAGGTGTTGGTATAATATAGGGTCACCACCACCAGCTGCTTCAAAAAATGATGTATTAAAATTTCTATCAGTTAAAACCATAGTTATTGCACCGGCTAATACAGGTATTGATAATAATAATAATACAGCTGTAACAACTACAGCTCAACCAAATAAAGCTAACTTATGTAGTCTTATACCAGGACTTCTCATATTAAGTATTGTAGTTATGAAGTTTATAGCACCTAATAAACTACTTATACCAGACAGGTGTAGTCCGAATATAGCTAAATCAACACTAGGTCCACTGTGACTTTGTACTCCACTTAATGGAGGGTACAATGTTCAACCTGTACCCGCCCCGTTTTCTATACCACTAGCAAATAAAAATAATAATAAACTAGGTGGTAGTAATCAAAAACTAATGTTATTAAGTCTAGGGAATGCCATGTCGGGACCTCCTACTAATAATGGTAATAAGAAATTACCAAAACCTCCAATTAAGGCAGGCAAAACCATAAAGAATATCATTAATATAGCATGAGCTGTAATGATACTATTATATAGTTGATTATCTGCAATATATTGAACACCAGGTCCACTTAGTTCTAATCTAATTAAGACAGAAAAAGCAGTACCTAGTAATCCAGAAAATAAGGCAAATATCAGATATAGTGTACCTATATCCTTCGCATTTGAAGATAAAAATCACCTCTCTGTTCATAAAGATATAGATGACCTTATAACAGAAAGCTTAGACCTATAAGGTTCTTCAGATTGCTCACCTGATATATATTCATTAAATGATATATTAGTTCTTTGATGGGAAGCAGATGCAGGCATCATGCTTCTCCATAACACTGACCTTTTAGACATATATATACCTATATATATATAAATATATAAATACGTATTACAAAAATAATCAGGTTGAATTTATTTAAGTTATAGGGAAAAGCTTATAGTATATTAAATCTTTTAGATCAAACCTAAAAAAAAATTATCCTAAAAGTTATGATAATTACTCTTACGTCCTAATAATATTACAAGATCAAGATGGCGTTAAAGAGTGATAAATTATTAATACGGTAATTAAATTTAAGTGCTGCATTATAAGACATGGTGTAGACAAAATACTTAAATCATATATAGCCACTTACCTAAAATAATAACTAATAACTAAATTTAATTTTTAGGTTAAATATAGAAACAGAATATTTATTACATTAGATATAAGATTTATGTTTTTTCTATGGGCTTTATATTATATTAATCTAATATAATCCTTCTCCCATGTTTCCTTTGAAGGGGGTATATTTTAAAAATATGTTTAGTTTAATTAATAAAATTAAATCTCAAATAGTTATATAAATACCACAGTAGGCTAATAATAAAAATATTAAGACTCATAATTATATAAATCAATACTTATGCTCATATAATGTTAACTATATTTATATCTGAAATACATTATAAACTATGTTTATAAGTATTTATTAGGTCATCTGAAGATACAAAGTTATAAGCATAATATTCCCTTTATATAAATAATGGTACTCTGCTTTATAAGTTCTAAAATGTTCCTCGTAAATATAGGATAATTCTTTAGTCAAGTCATCATCTTAAGATTTATGTGCAGGGCCAAGAAAATATCTATTAGAGTTTTCTAATTTATTTAGAGTTTTCTAATATACTTTTTGCTAATAAATATTTAACGTAACATACAAAAAATCTTCTATAAATTCTATAAGTAAACACTATTTATCAAGTGAATATAATGGTATAAACTGATTGCCTAAATCTATATCACCTTATTTTAACTTACTAAATAAGTTTAAATTTAGTTCTGAGAGAAGGTTTTGCCTTGCTTGTCAGTAAGTATAACAATTTTTATGTTCACTTGATAAAGAAGCTGACCCTTTATAAAGGAGCTGACCCTTTATAAATCATGTATATTAAAGCTTTTTTTATAAAGTTATATTCTATAATGAGCATAAATATAGTCACCTTCCACTCTTTATAAAAATTGTATCCGGCAAAACTTGTACCATGCAATGGCGTAATTTTAATAGAAGGATCAGGAGTGTTATAAGCACGTCACTTTATACAAGCTTTTATAATTTTTCTATCTAAATTTATATTAGAAAGTGTCATTTTTTTATTGTGTGTTGAAATAAGATAACGATATTTTAAACTTAACCTCTCAGAATCTTTACTTATAAATCTTAACGTCTCAATATCCCCACTTAAATGCCCTAAACCACCTGATAAATATACAGGATCATTTACATTATCTCAAATTTCAAAGTAGCTAAGCATATCGTTGGTTAGCATAGTTATTATATAATCGTTTGTGTTATCCTTATTATATTTAAACTTTGCAGAAAATATGGATCAATGTCTTGGTTATCTAAAAACCCAGTATATTTAATACAGTGATACTTAGATTTTAAATCCTTGTTCTTTAAAGATGGAATTTCGCTTACTTTTTTATTAGCTTATAAACAATATCAACATCTAAAACCTTATCTTTATATAGGAGGCTATTAACTTCTATATCTCTTAGAACCTTTAGATGATCATCAGTTTCAGCGATTCGCTGAAACTGGAACTAATCAATAGAGGAGGCTATTGTTATTGCTTTTTTAGATCAATTAAACTGTTTTCTATTAAACTAACAAATGGTACTATTATTAAGAAATGACTGAAATAAATAACGGTACTTATTTGCCCAAATTCTATAAAGGGTGATTCAACGTGTTTTGCACCTAATATCATAAGTACTAAGAAATTAGCTAAAAACACATAAAAGGCTATTTTACTTAAAGGTCTAAATTGTATACCTCTACTTCTATTTAAATCAGTAAAAGGCATAGCCAATAATATTAATATAGCACTGAACATTGCTATAACACCTAATAATTTATTAGGTATAGATCTTAATATAGCATAGAATGGTAAAAGATCGAATATTAATATATCTCTTGCTCCGCATGGAAGGATGCTTTATAAACCTAACTTGTATAATATTTCCTTAATAAAATATGGTTTAACTAGAGTAATTAAATAGTCCATATAATTTCAATAGATATATATATGAGGTTTATTATCCCTATTGTAATGTATAGAGCATTTTAGGTTAAATTTATCTTTAATGTATACATCAGGTTATCTACATCTTCATTATTAAAGGCGTAGACACTTATATGTAAACCAGTTCCTTGTTTACTTCCATCATTCATAATTAAAAAAACTAATCCTTTAGGTCTTAACAATTCGTATATATTATGTGGCACAATTTTTACATTAGATAGATAAAACAACTCTCTAAATACATTAAAACAAGGAAGTTGCATAGTTGTAAAAGATGTTGCACTATATATTTTATTAGTCCTTTTATCTCTAACAATTCTAGATTGAGGTTTGTAATCTTTTACACAAAAAGTAGTAAATAAACTGCAAACATATTCGAAATATGCTTTATGTGCTACAGCCGTTTGTGCATACACCAATCTAGAATTGCCTGTAGGAGATCTTTTTACTATGTGGGCATCACCTAGTAATACCCCTATTAATACGTCTCTTATATCATTAGGTATTAATATAAGTTTTATCTGATGAAGATAAACGACTAACACCTTTTGTATAACGTATATTTCTAGTAAGTAAACAAGCAAAGAAATCATATTAATATAACCCATTAGTTTTCGCTAATGGCCGGACTATATCTTCATTGTTATATAAACGATGTCTCACGCATAGTCTCTGAAGATCCTACTCATAATAAGACAAGATAGGCTTATTATTTTGGTTTCCTGCTGATTGTCCATTGTAACATATTTAAAACTTTTACTAGTATACAATTATTTATAAAGTTTAATTAGTGTTTTATAAAGTATCACTAGTATTTAAACCTTTAGGAGTTTCCAGCATATAGTGAGATTAAGTGACATCTTTTATTTATCACTCAGGTACTATAGCAGGAGGAGTTTGCATAGGGTTAGCCATAACATAGTTTTCACTATCACCAAGTACATTGGGCATAAAGAATACAAATACACTTAATATTATCATAAAGATGAATATAGTAATTAAATCTTTAAATAAGAAATAAGGTGCAAAAGGTAATCTATCATAGTTTCCTGAAACACCTAAAGGGTTACCTGAACCTGCACTGTCATGTAATGCAATTAAATGCATTAAAGCTAATGCAGCTAATATAAAAGGTAATACAAAATGTAAGGCAAAAAATCTGTTTAAAGTAGCATTATTAACAGAAAAGCCACCTCATAAAAATTCAACTATATCTTGCCCTACTCAAGGTATAGCACTCATTAAATTAGTTATAACAGTTGCTCCCCATAAACTCATTTGGCCGTAGGGTAAAACATAACCCAAGAAAGCAGTGGCCATCATTAGTATAAATATAACTGTACCTATAGTTCATACTAATGTTCTAGGTGCTCTATATGATCCATAGTATAACCCTCTACCTATGTGTATATACACTAGGAAAAAGAAAGCCGAAGCTGTATTACTATGTAAGTACCGAATTAATCATCCGTTGTTAACATCACGCATAATATGTTCTATTGAATTAAACGCTTCTGACACACTAGGATTATAATGCATAGCTAATGTTACACCTGTTATTATTTGTATAATTAAACAAAAAGCTAATAAAGAACCAAAATTTCATAAATAACTTATGTTACTTGGTTGCGGAGAATCTATTATATACGAATTAACCAATCTTAATAAAGGATGACTTTTAAAAATTCTCATTTTTATTAAAATACTATTCTTTTATTTATTCTAGAAGTTAAAAAGGTTTAATTAATATTCTAGTCTACGGGTAAAGTATAGTTTAGTTTATACTAAAGTATACTAAACCAAGTAAAAAAAAAGAATAAAAAAAGTAAATATTGGTTACTAAAATATTATAAGACCCTATTGTAAATGAGACATATATAGATATTATACTCCAATTAAAATAAAAGATTAATATTAGAAATATTACAGTAAGATAAATAGCTTTTTCTACCAGTATTTGTAACGGCTTTGTACCAATACTATCAATGTTACCTATATAAAAGCGTTACTATATAATAAACGCAATAGCTTAGGACACCCCTTAATATTAGGAGTAATTAAGCTAAACCTAGATAATGAAATAAATACATTGAGTTAAACCTTATAGTAAGTTACCTGTTATAAGTTAATTAAACCCTCCATATTTATATAATTTGGCTAAGGACACAGTAAGAATACTAATTAAACCAAATAGTATTTATAAGTACGTCAGTACGGTAGTACGGCATTTAATTAAATTTAATTTGGGATAGTATTTATAAGTTTTCATATTTAATTTATATTATTTAACGATACTACTTTATTAATAACTTAGTTTAGGATAGGATCAGTCTTATTATAGTTTAATATATTTAAAGTCAATTTTTACAATTTAATGTATTATAACATGGCGTACCTAAAATGATCGCTTTATCATTAAGCTAAAAAAATTTTTTTAATAAATTTATAATACTAGTTATAGCACGCAATATTAAAATTAGTCCACTTTGTAAGTTAATTCTTGTAGTAATAAATAAATTTTTTTATGTAAAAGTATATTATAAAGACCCACCACTAACCCTCAAATAAATATTTATGACAAGAATATGGTCATAAACACGAACTTTCCTTATTCTATTTATTCTACTCTTTATAATATGCAAGGAAAAACACTTAAACCAATTCCTTACTATACAATATATAAGGTGGCTATATCATAATCTTCAAATATAGATAATATAATAATATTATTATACTACATATTTCTGCCTAAGAAAAAAGCAATAATAAATAAAGAATTACTTTTAAAATTCATACCAATTGAAAAATTTAACTTAGGATTTACATATTGCTCTCTATGTAAACCTAAGCTAACTTTATTATAACCTATTACAGAAGGAATAAAGTAAATAAATTAACTTCGGTTGCAAATAGAAACAAGCTAAAAAATATAATTAACTTTTCTTTTTTATTCGAATCACTTACCTCCGTCTCTAAAATACGAGAACGTTTAGATGATTCAGCTAAAGCTGGTTCATCTATACCACTAGACTTACTAATAGTATTATTAGAAGATTCACTAATAGCAGCTTTAGATAACTCAGCCTCTACATAATTAAGCTGCTGTTATAAGGTATAGTGTACGGTGATATTGGAGAGACATACCCTTGTTTTTTGTATTCTCAATTATCTTAGTTTTTAAAGAATCTATATTTAAATAAATCCTTCTAAAACTAAAAAGTTTATAAACTTTTTTACAAAATAAAAGTTTAAAGTCTAACTTTTTCTTATTTACTCTTTTCTGTGTCAGAACCAGAGCTAGGCTACGTTTAAGAAATTGATCTTAAAAAGGTATTAGATGACTTATTTTTAATAGAGTTAGATGATTTAGCTAGCCCTTCATTAAGATTTTTAAACTAAGGCTTTCTGTTAATAAGCGCTTTAGTAGCATCTAAGTACTGTTTACCTCTATAAGATAATTTATCACGGTTTAACTCCCCTATCTGCACTGTTCTATGCATAGGTTCAGTAGGATCTGTTTCCAGTAAAGCTTTATCATGAGCTGACATATTTCGTTCACGTAAAAGCATTTTTAAAGCATGTGTGTATTCTATACCTTCTTTACTCATTTTTCCATTTTTTATATGGTGTTCATTATTATATAGTATACCCTCGTAATCTCTAACTTCTTTCTTAGTAATAGGATCTCAGACCGAAATTCTTTTAGGACCCAGAACATCATATGACCACTTACGTAAAAATGGTGGTGTTTTTCTTGAATCCCCAGCTGAATCCCCAGCTGAACCACCAGCTGAACCACCAGCTGAACCACCAGCTGAGCTTTCCACGGCATGTAAGGAAGTGTTTGCACTATATGGAGAAGGTTGAGTACTAGAAGATGTAGCAGTAGTTTGACTAGTAGTTTTAGCAGTGTTTTCAACACTAGTAACCAAACCTCCTAGAAGATTAGGTGAACCCGAACCTTGTTCTAGTACGGGACGTTTACGTGAAGCCGAATCTTGCCCTGATAATTTACGCTTACGTGATCCCGAACCTTCCCCAGATTCCGTATATTTACCATACCCAGCACTACCAGAACTACCTGCACCACCAGTACTACCAGAACCACCAGCTGAACCACCAGCTGAACCAGTACCGCCAGTACCAGTAAAATCCATATGTAAAGTTGTAGGGTGTGTAGCGAGTTTAAAAAAATCAAAAAAAACTTTTATTAAAGTAGTTAAAGCGGTTAAACCCAATAAGTCTTTAAAACTAATAGTACTGTTAATAACTCTAATAAAGTCATCTAAAGACGAAAAACCCCCACTTAGGTGAACTTTAAATGTAAATAATGCAACTATAAATAGCATGCTTATTAGGTGTCCCCTGCTTAAAGTAGTATAGAGATTGTATAAGGTAAGCTTTGTTTTATATACAAGACTTAAATTATGATTAACTAGTAATAACTGATTATTAGTTAATATAATAGAAGAACGTAACCAAGAAAAGAATAGCCCTAATAAACCTATATATAGACTTTCCGATATAGTAGGACTTATTATAATTATCCAATTTTCATCACTTAAACTACTAAATTTTCAAAAAAAATAGATTTTTATTGAAAATAATAGCAACATAAATAACATAATTAGACATCTATTTAAGGTAAATAACTTAACAATATTACCATAGATACTAGATCTTAATATCACAAGACCTAAGACTAAGTCTTGTACTTTTTGCCTTGTAAAAACTAAAACTTTATTAATACTAATAAGTATACTTTTAATAAAACTACTTTGTAAGGTAGCTTTACTATAATTAAGATAATCATTATTTGTATAAATATTAGTATTAATAATTAAAAATAATGATAAGAGCGTTAATAAAACTAAACTATTATCAAATAAATCTAAATAAACTGTTGATACATCGAAAAGAAGACCTATTAAAACGTATAAGGCATAGCTTGGAATTACTTTTGTATCTAAGTTAGCTATGTTTTTACTTAAATTAATTAAACCTTTTTCTAAACCAAATGGCCCAGATAACTCTACACTACCTTTATCTATAACTTTAGTAGTTTGACCACCTAATTTTAAGACTAAACCAGTTATATATTTATTATAAAATAATTCTATTAAAAAACGTTGATTAAAGAATCCAAATATATTATAACCGAACCTAGAAAATTTAAAACTGATTATAATTTTTCCAAAGAATTCTGAAAGAACTATAGCTAATACGCTTAGAGATATAGTAAATACTAAAGGTAATAATTTAAATAAAGTTGGTACAGCGAATTCAGTATCTAACATAATTTCATGTGTAGGGTGAATAAATAAACTGTTATCCGCAAAAAAACCCGAACCTAATCCTATAAAGATATCTTTAGTAATATAACCAAAAAATATAGAGAAAATGGCTAATATGATTAAAGGTAAGCTCATAAACATATCACCTTCATGGGCATGTTTATTTGAATTATCTTCAGTTGGATAGTTATCAACTGTACTATAATTAAGAAGTGGTCCATTAGGGTTAGTTAAGAAAGTTAAATATAATACTTTAACCGAATATAAAGTAGTAAACATAGCACCTATAGTAGCTATAAAATAAACAACTGTACCACTAAAGTAAAATTGTCCATAAGCAGATTCTAAAATAAAATCTTTACTATAGAACCCTGTCATAAAAGGGAAAGCTACTAAACTAAGACTAGCTATTAACATTACAGAGTAAGTTAATGGTAAAAAGGGTCTTAACCCACCATATTTTCTAAAATCTTGGTTATCTGCTACCGCGTGTATAACGGCACCTGCACCTAAAAACAATAATCCTTTATAAAAAGCATGATTAACTAAATGAAATAAAGCTATGTTGTATGAAGATAAACCTACTGCTATCACCATCATCCCTAATTGCTAACTAAACTATATAATAGTTATAGTGTATGTTTAATCTTTGTGTTTATCTTTCACAATATTATCAGGAAATGATATAAGACCTAAATGACCTCTAATTTTAATATTGTCTAAGTTAGAATTGTTAGGAACAATATTAACTCAATTATAACGACCTGTAGATAACGAAAAATTAGGGTCAGTATTATAAAGCTCTAATAAATCTGATCTACTAGTAGATGAAAATTTAACTTCAATAGAGTACGATTCCCGTGAAATTGTTTTAAAATAATCCACTAATTCTTCTCACGTTACAGGTCTATTTAAGTAGATACCATACCTATAAACACGATTATCATCTGTACGTTTAAGGGATAGATTCTTGTTATCTCTATACGACGAAAATAAATAATAAGCATGTTCATCGTTTAAGTCTTCTATACCTAAATACATATTGCCTTCATGACCTTTACACGTATTTGGTATTAAAAATACTTCTATTTTACTTCTATAAAAGTATTCAGAAGATAGTACTGTTACATATAAACTAGGAGTACATGAAAAGGCAAGACTGTATCAACTATCTATAATAATAAATGTCATAAAGACAAAAGAATAAGCATATTACAAAGCTAGTTATACTATTAGCTAGTATAACTAGCTAATTATACTAATAGTATAATTTGGACCATTTCTTTATTAATCTAAATCTTTTTCTCACCTATCTTTATAAACTCATCCATTCAATTTGTTTATCTCCTTGTTATTCTTATTGTTGTATGTTCGTAAATCGTAAAATTATTTTATAAGATTTACTCCTTTATATTTTTGTCTTTAAAGGATAATTAATAAAATAGTTATCTAATGGAAATATTTACTTTTTTCTATGTATAACATATTTAAATGCTTCTATCTTAGGACTAAGTATGTCTATTCTACCTCTATGCAAATGTATAAGGGTTCTAATAAAAATTCAGTTTTTTGAGTAATACTTCTAAATATTACCCATGTTTTTCATTAAGATATATAGATAGTGAGGGTTATATAAACTCGCTTAATAAGCCGTTATGATACGTTAAAGCTTTAGAGTGCTTTATATAAAGCGCAGAACTGTTTTGCATGAGGATAGATGAGTTTAAATCTCTAGATGTAAAATTTTTTAAGTTTAAAAAGATTAATATCAAACGTATGGCCTCTGAGATTCCTACTAACTTGCATGTAATTATAATATCTCGTTTTTCAAACATATTACAATGAAGCCACACAGTGCTAAACGAATTAAAAATATTATAATTAACGTGATAAATATCACGAGTTTTGGTTATCTGCGAATTGATTACCACAATAATATTTTATTATATAACAAACAAACATATATTTTTTTTTCTTACTCCCCGTGATTTCCGTGCTTTGCTTACTCTGCTTACTCTGCGTGCTGTGCAAGAGGCAAAATGTAGTATATGCAAAAGGACGCATAAATAATAACAAAAAGTATCTTTACTTACAATTTAGCTAATACATTTTTAAAATTAAACCCTATAAACATAGGGTTTAATTTTAAATCTTTATAGCAACCATAAAAATATTCTTTTACCATATTTAGCTTATTATTTTTACTTGATACCAATGGATATTTACTGAGATAATTGTTTACTATATTTAAAACTTCTTTTTTTTTTAAAATAGATAATTGAAAGGCTTCTTTAGACAACATAGGTAAGACTCTACCACTATATAAGGTAATAAGAGTATCTAATAAAAACTTATTTTTTTTTTCAACATTTATAGATATTTTACTATACTCTTCCGTGAAAAATTGAGGCTTTTCATTAAAACAAATAGAACCCTCAGCATCTAAAAGTCCGGAAAGTCAACTATTATAGTACTTTAAAGGATTTGCTTTTATAAGGTTTATATCATAGAAAATACAAAATTTATATAGTTTTAATAACTTAATCGGATTTATTAGAAATCCATTGATACTATTGATTAAATTAATTAAACCTTTTTTATTATGTAGTTTGTATCTCAACGAGTTATATCCAGCTATGCTTTTTATAGATCCACCATACTTTTGTCTTATTATATATAAGACAGATTTATCAGATATAGACTTTACAATCTTGAAACTAGCATAACCTTTTTTACTTAATAAAATTTCGCCATCACCATCTACTAATCCCGCTAATCATTCATTAAATAAAGCATCATTAAATAAAACACCATTAAATAAAACATCATTAAATAAAACACCATTAAATCTCCTGGTACATAGTAAATTAATACTACTCATTTCGCTAGCATTAACATTTATATTTGACATTATTATTTCAGTATGCTTATAGTCAGAAGGTAATTCAGCTTCTAGTATTTCATCCCTACCTCCGTAGAAGGTGGGTTTTAGACTATTGTTTTTACTGGAATAATGTGAGAATGATTTACTAGAATCTATAGTTGAACTATGAAAATACCTTTTATTTATTTTATTTATTTCCTTTACCTTTGCTTTGGTATTAGGTCTTAATATATTATTATGTTTATTACCCTTTTTAGTATTATTATATATTTTTCATTTATAATATATGAGATAAGGTATAAGCACTATAATTAAACCAATAGCCAGTAAAACCAAAAATATAAATAGGCTTTTTGGCTCAAGTGATTCTAGGCTTATACTAACTAAATTAGATAAAAACAGCATAAAGCGATAAATAAAGCTATTCTCTTTTAGTTCTAAAGGCTTAAGCATAGAGAAAGCTGTATTTGTATCCCATATTGAATCCCGTTTTTCACTTTGAAATTTAACTCATCCCTTGTGCTCTTCAGAATAGATAGGAACAGGTGGTCTAGGTTGAGTCAGACCTCTAGTTTCTTCTTCTGGAACAACAGGCGGTCTAGGTTCAGTCAGACCTCTAGTATCCTCTTCTGGAACAACAGGTGGTTTAGGTTCAGCTAAATTTCTAGCTTCCCTTTCTAAATCATCAATACTTTTCCTATATTTTTCTGACCTCGGGTGCTTAGATAACATTCGTAACTTATCTGCTTGCTCACTCATGTTATTGTTTTCCCCTCCACCTGAAACCAAATGTTTAAGTCCTTGTAGTACCCTTATTTTATCTTTTATATTTTTTTCATAATCTGGATCTTTATGTTCTGTATTTTCCCCCTCTGGATAATAGAGATCTGATTCTAAATCTTCTATTTGTTCATTAATATTTTGAAAATCAGAAGTGTTATCATTAGTATTATCATCATTAGTATTATTATCATTAGTATTAAGAGTATAAGTTCTGGAGAACATTCTTTTACCTTTAAAGGTAGGTAAGGATGTAGAAAACTTTATTTCACCTATATTTATTCCTCCGCAAAGGGGAAGTTGTATCAAGTTTTTATTTCTTGTATTAAGCTTAATAGAATATTTATTGTTGTTATATATATTATAATTATTGTTATGATAATTTTCCTCGCATATAGTTTGATGCCTGAACATATTAAGAATATCAATACGTTCTCGAGCCAATTGACTCATAGTGGAATAAGCGATAACTTTTTTAATATCTTGTTGGAATAATCCTATAAGACTACTAAACACAGTAGTTATAGCACCTAATCATAAGCATAGAATTAATACAGTTGAACTGTATTCTATTAGGGGGCTTGTACGCATTAATAAATACACGCCCGCAGTTACCATAGTAGCCGCATGTATTAAAGCACTAACTGGTGTAGGACCTTCCATTGCCATTGGTAATCAAACGTGTAATCCAACTTGAGAACTTTTAGCCATAGCACCAATTAATAAGCATATACCTATAATTGTAACTATGTTTTCATTAACAAAAGGTGCTAATGAGAATACTGTACTATAATCAATGTTACCAAATGATCATAGTATAGCAAACATACCGATAGTTAAAAAACAATCACCCACTCTGTTTGTTAAGAAAGCTGACATAGAGCTTTGATTTGCAGCTATTCTAGTAAATCAGAAACTTACTAGAAGATATGAACAAATCCCTACACCTTCTCAACCTACAAACATTAATAAGAAATTATTAGCTGTAACAAGTATAATCATCATAAAGGTGAATAAACTTAAATAACTAAAGAACCTCTGATTGTGGGGATCATGGCTCATATACCCTATAGAGTATATATGAACCAAAGAACTAACTATTAAAACAGGTATCAACATAGATACTGTCAAACTATCAAAATGGAAACCTCATAAGACGTTAAGTGATTCACTATCTATTCATCTAAAAAGACTTACTGATACCGGTATATTATTTAAACCTACCTCAAAAAAGGCTACGACTGCTAATAAAGTTGTTACAATTACACTTGTACATGTAATTAACTGTGCCCCGCTAACACCGACTTTTCTACCAAAAAAACCGGAAACTATTGATCCTAATAAAGGTAAAGTAATTATAGCTAAATACATTATTTATATTCTATTGCAATACTTCCTCTTAATCTATAAAAAGCAACTAGGATACCTAAACCAATAGCTGATTCTGCACCAGCTATAGCTATTATATATATAGCATATGTTTGGCCTAATATATCATCAAAGCTAAGTGAACTTATCAATATTAAAAATGTAATAGCCAAGAGCATTATTTCAATTGAAATAAGCATCAATATTATATTTTTCCTGTTTAAAACGAAACCTAAGATTCCGATTGTGAAAAGTATTAAGGATAAATTCATTGTATATTTTATTTTTTTTTTAATTGTAATTCTATTTGCTCCGCTAGAGCTTACTCATCATATTTCTATAATTAATAAGCTCTTGCCGAGCATGCATCTTACCTAGGATTTAAACCTAGATATAATATATGTTACTATATATAGTTTTGTATTTAAACTAGTAAGATTATATTTATATATACATATTACATTAATATATATAAATATTAAACAAGCATAAGCTGCTACAAGTGTAAAGCAAAGTATAACTTTTAATACCATCATATATCTCTATATGGTTTATACTATTTCATTTTTGCTTTCTCTTATTCTAATATAAATTTAATATAACAAAGCAACGGGAGATTTGAGACAATAGGATTATAACACGGATTACTATAAAAATTTATATAAATTATATAGCAATTCTATTTTGTATTAATAGTGAAATAAGCTATTTAAATAAGCCTACTATTAATTTAGAAAAATAAATTGTTTAACTAGCCTTATAACTTTAACTTAATATACAAAAAAAATAATATTATTCTTTTATAGTTTTGCTTTATTCAACACTAAAGTAGTAATTCTAAAATATATCAGTACATATATACCTGTATATAATCTATTATATATAATAAATATACCTATCTTTTATAATAAATTTACCGTATATATTATTAATAACGAGTATTCAGATACTATAGAAATGTTATTACTTATTATTTACTACTTACTCAACCTTTAACTCCAAAGGCTCCTATACGGTTCTTAGATTTTATGAAAGAATACTGCACATTGGACTTAGCATGACCTCTTAACATTATAGTAGATAATCCTCTAAAAGAAGAATCTACATTTTTTAAACCACCTTTTCATTTCATTTTAAAAACAGATCTTGAAGCAGTAGTCCGTCTAGTTAACCTACCTTTAGCCTCTATTCTTACACCTCTTAAGCTAATGTGTTTTAATCATGTACGCACATAGTTTGTTAAGGAAATTAAACGTAAGCCTTTAATTCCTTCGTTTGCCTTTACTTTATCCGTCCCTCTATTTATAGTAGATGATCTTTTAGCTTTTATGTTATCAGCCGAAGGGTAAAAATCTAACAATAAATTATTTAGAGGGTCTTTATTATCATATTTAAACATAAAACTAATTATATGATTACGTATTTTATTAACTAAAAATTCATTTTTATTAGGTATATCTCCTCTTTCACTTACTCTTACTATAGCAGGTAACTTAATTTTACGCAGAGATGCTTTTAATATTCTATATAGTCTATTATCCTTATTTCTTAATTTTAAAGAAACAGCTTGTGTATAGATATCACTATTTAAATGCATTTTTTTCAAGTTAACAATATTAAATTCTATTTTTTTTTTATATATTTTATTTACTAAATAAAGAAGTTTTGAAAGAAATATATCATTAAATTTTATTTTATTTAATCTTAACAATAAGCCATACATATTATATAAACTTAAATAATCATTCCCTGTCTTTGATTCGTAGTTAGAGTATAAAGGATAATTTAAATTTGTAATGTTAAGATTATTAGATGGTTTATCGTTAAATAATATTAGCTTATCATCTAAAGTTAATACTCTTTTACTAGCTAAATCAGAAATTTTAGTAAAATATCCGTTTATTTTGTCTAATGTATTAATAAAACCATCCAGAAGGGACGAAAGATATGAATAGTATAATCCTTTATGTTCAGGTTCATTTAAACATAAGTATTCTATTAGTGTAAATCTTCTATTATAAATTGTTGTTATTTCATCTCCACTTTTTCAAACTCCAGATATTTTTAAAGATTTTTTAGGAAATAATGCTCTAATATTCATAGCTCCAAAAAGACTGGATAAAAACATTCCCTCTGTGTTGTAGATAAAAAAAGTTATTGTAACTTTATTATTAGTATGTTTTAAATGTCCTTTTCCAACAAAAGTTCTTTTTGTAGTCAATCTTCTAAATCTCCTTTGCAAGGGTTTAATTTTTGTCTTCAGAAGCTCTTTGTTAAGTTGAGCATTAAAGTAACTCTTTAATAAGTCCATAAAATTTTTATCTGCAACAGGCAAGTTTTTTATATAATTAGAATTGTAGGTGTATATACTATTATACCATTCTTGAGCTGCGGGTGTAAAATGACGAGTTTTACCTGTATCGCTTTTTATATATGTTAAAGGTTTTCTTATAACTATTTTGCTTTTTTTATTGAATAATGATGGTTTATTTATATTATTATCATTTTCTTCTTCTCCATTAACTTTTTTTTCACAAAATAATGTAGACTTTTTATCAGCTAGATTTACTTTTATTGTTGCTAAGTTTTTGTTTTTTTTCATATTTTCTTGTTTGTCTAACGACCTATAAATAATCTCTTTGTTTTTTTCTATATTCATATTGTTGTTTTTAATAAAGAGCGTGGAAATTTTATAAAGAGTAATTAATTATACTTATCATTTTTTGTGCTTAGATATTGTTTAGTACAAGAAAAGTAAGTAAGAACATCTTAAATATAAAACCTGTAAACCTATGCTTATTATTGCATCTCTTTACTTCCTTCTTATATTTTTATAGCACTATGGCAAACTATGAA
>Ga0182016_10001723_pt1 | contig 26358 bp, 19 predicted proteins | sample 712S2MmetaG_FD_120491 | JGI IMG/M metagenome (GOLD analysis project Ga0182016, IMG submission 120491) | Permafrost microbial communities from Stordalen Mire, Sweden - 712S2M metaG | ecosystem: Environmental > Terrestrial > Soil > Wetlands > Permafrost | place: Sweden: Stordalen | collected...
CGAAGTGGAATCCAGCCTTGCGATGGACGAGTAGCTGAGGCTGCGCTCCAGAAGAGAGGACGACATCCACAATGTTGCCGCGAGGGGAACGGCTGTGGCGGCGACAAAAATAAGCGTCAGGCGTGTGCGGAGGGTCTTCATCCGGATCAGAATGCCTTCGAACGCAGTTCGGCGAATGAGTACGGACCGGCGTCGAGCGTCCAGTGAGGCTGCGCGGAGCCGGCGGGGCGGCTAAAGACTTCGACCAGCCGGGTGAGGTCGATGCCCGATCCGCCAATGAAATCGAGGCCTGTCTTCGAATCCTCGGCCCGAAAATCGAAACGAAGCCAGAAGGCGCGGTCCTGCGGCAGGGCGCTGGCATTGAGCGTCAGATTGTCGAAGACCCAGTTTTGGGCAGCTTCGAGGGTGAGGTGGGACGCGGTGCGCTTGTTCTGCTGCAAACGGATGACGGAGAATTTTTCCTCCCAGATGTCGTAGCTGACGGCGAAACGGGCAACGGACCGGGTTTGGACGGTCTGATTTCCGTCCACGGAAAGGCTGAGCTGACCGACGAAGGAGACCACCGCGCCATCATGCAGACGTTCCAGGGTTTTGCCGGTGAGAAAGGCGAGGTGCGGGGCGGCGATACGGAGATAATCGCCGTCGAGGCGCGCGGCAAGCTGCTGAGCACTGAGGGCTTTCGCGAGATGGAGACCTGTAAGCGGAGCGCCGACAAGCGCGATCAGCCATTTCCTGCGCGAGAATTTCATCAATAGTTCATTCCAACCATAAACACGGGCTCTACCCGACCCTGCCGGAACGGAAACGCCAGAGCCAGGTTAAAGACGCTTTGCCGATAGCCGATGCCCATCGAACTACGAACTGGAGCGGCTTGTCCCTGATTCGAGAGCACACCCGCATCGTAGAAGACTTCGAGGGACGACGGTTTTTCCCAGGAGTTCATCCGAAAACTGTAATCGACGGAATTGTGCAGGATTCGGTTTCCTCCCAGTGGATCGATTTCATACCGGTTCCATCCGCGCAGAAGAGAACTCGTCCCGACCACGAAACGTTCGTAAAGGGGCGCGTTGCCGGATACTTCGCCCGCCAAGGCCTCGTCCGCTAGTGTACTCCGCCCGAGCTTCACGGAATACCGGGCGGCGGCGTTGTGCCGCGTGTAGTGGTAATCGCCGCCGATGCCGTAGGCGGAGCGGAGGGTGTAGCTGGCGTCGAATTGCTGGGGCTCGGCAAAGCCTTCGATGGGGTTGGAATAACGAACGATGGCGACGATGGCATTGGCGTTGCGGGCCGAAATGGCGGGGTTTTCCATGTCCATTTGCTCGAAGCTGACGCCTACGGTTACGGTAAGGGGTTTGGCGATCAGGAAAATGGCCTCGGGCTGAAGGTTCCTGCGCGAGCGGTAAAGGTCCGGCTGGGCCGGACCATCAGCCAGCGCGGTGGCCGGATTCCACTGCTCATGGAAATCTTCGATGAGGAACGCCGTGTGCAGCCGATCGCTACCGGCGTTGAGATTTTCGTAGGCCGCGGTGACGCCGGAGAAGCGCTCGGTGAGTTCATCGCCGTCGCTGACGAGCCCGACACGCACGACGTTGGTGCGAGCGATGGTGGTGGAAGCCTGCGCCTCGGCAGTCCAGCCCTGGTTTGAATGGTAGAGGAATTTCGGTACAGAGACGTCGAATTCGACCGAGCGACGCTCCGCCACGAGCAGAACGCGGACCCGGTCTGGAGTTGTGCCGCGCACGATATGCGGCTCGACGGAGCGGAGGTGGAGCTGTTTGCGGATTTCCTGCGCGAGTTCATCGAACTGCGCCGGATCGAAGCGCGCACCGATCATGCTGGCCACCCGCTTTTTCAGCGACTGGGGCAACATCGGCTGCGCCTCTCCGGCGACTTCGATGCTCTCAACGGTGTATCGGGAGTTGACGTTGTCTTCGGCCACCAGGCGCATGGATGGCTGCTGATTCCCGAATGAAACTTGCGGGAATAAGAAAGCCCCCCCAGCGACGAGAGAGCTTAGCAGCAGAAATCTCATGGTTCACCCTTGTGGCACGAGAAGTGCCAGCCGCTGACAACCTTTAGCTACTACAACTTCGGAGAAACAATAGTGTGCCCGCCCGGCACAGGTGTTGGTAGGATTTGGAACCGGAACCTTCAGTAGACCTTTTGTTAAAGACTTTTGTTAAAGAGCGGTTATTGCCTGGAAGCACCCAAACGGATCAAAGGACTTTGGCAAGCTCGGTCGCAAAGGCACTTTGCGGCTCCGCGTTGCGGTCCCTGGTCTTTTTGGGCCTTCGAATTGGGGCGGCAGCACTTCGAGAGTCGTTGCCGACGGCACTGGTTACGGGTTGTCCTTTGCCCTTGGTAGGTTGAGCAGGGTTCGCGCGAAGGAGTTTATCTTCGAGCGGCGCACGATCAAAACGACGTATGATCGCCTGCATTTCATCTACGGTAGGCGCTTCCACAAACGCAAAGCCCTTCGACTCTTGCGTCTCGTGATTGCGAATCACTTTCACGGAATCTGCAACCAGATCCTCCGCGGTCAGCCATTGTTTGATATCGTCCGCGGTGACCCATGCGGGCAGATTACCTAGAAAAACGGTAAAGCTCATTCAGTTAGTTCTGTTTACTCCGTTAGGTTGGGGTTTGGCACTCAAGAAGGCGGGTTCCGTTCTCTGCCAGCTTGATCGTAACAGAGCGCAGGAGCAATTCGCAAATGAAAATTCGTCCAAGTCGTTGCAAATGGAGATGAAAAGTCCCCTAAATCTGATGTGATCGCCGTAGCGCGGGACCCGAGATCGCTTGAAATTTGATGCGTACCGGCGCGGAAGGATTCACGCGATACGTCGAAGTGATGGTCAAGAAGCAGGCGTTACCCTTTGGCGGGAATGCCTTGAGACCGGCGGCGCACGTAGAAAACGAGTCCACCGAGGCCACCCAGATCGAGGGCCCAGGTGAGTGGGGCGCCAGGCTCGGGCATTCCAAGGAATTCCTGGGGCGGTCCGCCACCCTGAGGGGAATAGACCGTGACACCCGAATCCGTCGAGTAGGAAGGCGCGTGGGCTGACGCGTAGTTTAACCACGCGACGGCGTTATTATAATCGCTGCCGGAAAGGTAGCTGAGGGGGTTTCCTTTCGCCGCGGGATCGAAAATCTGCCAGATCGCAAACTGGATATCGCCGGCGTAATCCGACGATGCACAGGAAGTGGTTCCGGGCGGGCAAGTGGCTCCGCTCATCAGCTGCTGCGCGAGGTAGGCGGCCTGTCCATAGTCCGCCTGTTGGGCCGACGCGCTCAATCCCATGCGCGTCGACATCATCGTTGCCGCGTTGGACGAGACAGTTGTGGTGTTGGCCTTCCAGGTTTCTCCCACATACGAGTCATCCGTGAAGTCATCACAAATGATCGGCACATTGGCCTGACCGTTGATGGTTGCGTAATAAGGGCCTACATAAACGCCAGCCAGGATATTGTTGCCCGCGCTGGTGAGGTCCATCGAGGCCTGCGAAAACACGCAAGGGGCAAAAGAAAAGAGTCCGATAATACCCAGATATAAAGGTTGCCGAATGTTCATCCCGCTTCGCTCCAGAAACTGTATGTTGCCCAGGGATCACGCGAAGATTACAACCGGGGCAACAGTCAGGGTATCGTCTTCGTAAGACACTGTCAACGGGTTTTTAGTACTTTAGTACGCTTGTTAGGTTGCGAGGCAGGTCGCTAAAAGACCCTATATGGGAAGGCTAAGGGCCTACCCCACCTAAGTTGTTGATTCTGTGGAAATTGGAGCTGCTATTTTTAGACGGCACTTCAGTTGCGAAGCGGGCTATGAGGAGCCCTGAATTTGCCTGAAGACACAGCTTCGTCGAAGCCGCCCGGAAAGTCCAACTGGCTGCGGATGGCCGAGCTTTTGCGTCCTCACTGGAAGGCGCTAACCCTGGCATTTCTCGCGGTCCTCGGTGAGACCGGCGCGGACCTTCTGGATCCCTGGCCGCTGAAGATCATCGTCGATAACGTGCTGCAATCGAAGCACTTACCAGGATGGCTGGCGACTGTCGTGAGCTATACGGCGGGGCACGACAAGCTCTCGATCCTCACTTTCGCGGTAGCGGGTGTGGCCGTAATCGCGGTAGTGGGAGCGCTCAGCTCCTATCTGGAGTCTTACCTGACTACCAGCGTTGGGCAATGGGTCATGCACGACCTGCGGCGGACGCTGTATCAGCATATTCACCAGCTTTCGCTCGCCGAACACGATGAAAAAAGGACCGGCGATCTGATTGGCCGGGTCACCAGCGACATTCAAGCCGTCCAGACGTTCATCACTTCGGCGTTGCTTGGGATGCTGGTGAGTACCCTGACCATCGCCGGGATGGTGGGGGTGATGCTGTACATCAACTGGCGGTTCACGCTGATCGCGTTGTCGATTGTTCCCGCGCTTTTTCTGGTTGTGTTCTTTTTCACAAAACGAATCAAAAAAGCTTCGCGGGAAGTGAGGCAAAAGGAAACCGAGCTACTGACAACGGTTCAGGAGGTTTTCTCCTCGATTCGGGTGGTGAAGGCGTTTTCCCGAGAGGATTACGAACAGCGCCGTTTTGAGGAGCAGAGCCTGGATAACGTGGAGACGGCGCTGCACGCGCGCAAGCTGAAGGCGACGCTGGCTCCGATTGTGGAAGTGCTTGCCGCGGTGGGTACCTGCCTGGTTCTGGGTTACGGCGGACGTTTGGCGCTGAGCGGGGCCCTAAGCGTGGGAGACCTGATTGTCTTCCTCTCTTACCTGGGCAAGATGTATAAGCCAATGCGGGACCTTTCGAAAATGACGGACACGGTGTCGAAAGCGGCCGTCAGCTATGAACGAATTCTGGAGATTTTGAATACGGTGAGCCGACTGCGCGATCGACGGGGAGCGCATACTGCGCAGCCATTCCGGGCCCGGATCGAATTCAAGCGAGTCAGCTTCAGCTACACTCCCGACTGTCCGCTGTTGACCGATGTCAGTTTTGAAATCGAGCCGGGGCAGGTGGCGGCATTCGTGGGTCCGAGCGGGGCGGGAAAATCGACCATTGTGGGTTTGATTCCGCGCTTTTACGATCCGACCTCGGGTGAAGTGAAAATCGACGGGTCGGACATCCGCAACTATCGTTTGAAATCGGTGCGGGAGCAGATGAGCTTTGTGCTGCAGGATACGGTGCTTTTCCGGGCGCCCATCTGGCAGAACATCGCGTACGGAAGACCGGATGCGTCGCGAGCGGAAATTATTCGAGCCGCGGAACTGGCGAATGCCCACGAGTTCATTACGGAGATGCCGGAGGGTTACGACACGATGGTGGGGGAGCGTGGCGTCTCCCTGTCCGGAGGGCAGCGCCAAAGAATCGCGATCGCCCGCGCCGTGATCCGCAACACCCCGATCCTGTTGCTGGATGAACCCACATCGGGTCTGGACGCGGCGTCGGAGCGTACGGTCTTTGAAGCGCTGGACCGGCTGATGAAAGACAAAACGTGCGTGGTGATTGCTCACCATTTGGCGACCATCCAGCGGGCGGATGTCATTTTTGTGGTGAAGGACTTCCAGATCGCGGAAAGGGGAACGCATTCCGCGTTACTCGCGGCTAGCGGGTTGTATGCCGAGCTGTTTGGAATCCAGTCGCAGAATGTCCCGGCAGGGGAGTGAGGTTAGAGGCGGTTCAGGTCCGCGATCCTCTCGCGCACGATGGTGGCGTATAGCTCTACTTGCTCTGGGGTGTAGCCGGCCGCGCTAAAACAATCGCGAACCTGCTGCGGGGTAAGCCGTCCCAGTAACTGACCGAGCCATTTCGCATCTGCCCGCGGAATCTTTTTCGCGATGGACTCCATGTGCGTGCGGGTGTAGTAGTTGGGAGCGTTCACCACAGAAACGAAGAAGGGACGACTGCTCATGAAGAAATCGACGGTTTGCGGTTCTTCATGTTGGATGAACCGGGTTTTCTGATAGTCGTGCAAATCGCTTTTTGACCGGGTGAGGCTGTTTCCGGTATTGCCGAAGCTAGCGCCCAGATCTGTGACTACGTAGCGCGGGCCTGCGCCCTTCTCCTCATAGATGGAGTTGTTGACTTCCTTCAGATCCCAATTGTTGATGAGGGCCATCATCACTCTGAGTCCGTTGAACTCACGCGTGCCGATGAAAGGATTGTCGAACCAGCTCCAGTTTCCTTTTTTCTTTTGGCCTTTCAATTTGCGCTCCAGACGGACGTCATGTACGACGCCGTCCGCTGTCACAAAATTGTTTCCTCGGGAGAGCTTGGGGAGTCCGTCTACGCGCAATTCGGGGAGGTAATAGTCCTCGTCGGCAAAATAGCCGGCGGCCCAGACAAGACGGGTGGCGGCGGTCTCAGACTTCACTTCCTGTCCCAGTTTGACTCTCCAGCGAACGCCCTGGTCGTCTACAACGTTGAATTTCGGCGATGTGCCATTCATGTCTTCGTCGATAAATTTGAACTTGCCGGAGGGCTGGTGTTCTTTTCCTCCGGGTCCGTCGAGGAGGTCGAGAGCTGCTATGTCGCCGCGATCCCGCCAAAGAGAGGCGCCTGTGGCGCTCTCTACGTGGTCCGCCTTAGGGGCCGAGTCGGCGGCGGGCGACGCGGCGACAAACGGGAGCGCGAAAAGGAGAGGAGCGGTTATGCAAAGAGTGTTCGATAGTTTGCAGTTCATATAGGTCCAGGCGTAGGTGCAGGCGCGGTTTGACTACCCGGCAGAGAGTTATGAGCAACTCCGTTGCCGTTGTTTTGGCACCCCAGTTGCAGCCGAAAATATTTGATGAAGCTGCTGGTACAACCGCGAGACGGCGCCGCACCTCTTCTGGCTGCAATTCAAGGTGCGAAGAAGAGCATCGATATTCTGATCTTCCGGTTCGACATCAAGGAGATTGAGAACGCGTTGAAGGCGGCTTCCGACCGGGGCGTTGCCGTGCGGGCCCTGATCGCCCAAACCAACCGAGGGGGCGAAACCAAGCTGCGCAGCCTCGAAATGCGATTTCTAGAGGCTGGGATTACAGTGGCGCGAACGGCGAACGATTTAGTTCGATATCACGGGAAGATGATGATTGTGGATCGCCGCTCGCTGTACCTGTTATCGTTCAACTTCGTTCACCTGGATATCGATCATAGCCGCGGCTTCGGCATCGTGACAACAAACGTCAGGATGGTGAGCGAGGCCCTGAAGCTCTTTGACGCCGACAGCAACAGAACGGAGTATGTTGCGGGCTCGGACGCCTTTGTGGTGAGCCCTGTGAACGCCCGGGAGCAACTCTCGGCTTTCATTAAAAAGGCACGGAAACAACTGTACATCTACGACCCGAAAATCGCGGACCGCCGGATCATCCGCATGATCGAAGACCGGGTTCACGATGGCGTGGATGTGAAAATTATCGGTTCCGTGACACCCCAGAAGCCCGGTCTGACGATTTCGCGCCTGACCAGAATGCGCCTGCACACCCGGACGATCATTGTGGATAGAAAGCGGGCGTTTGTGGGAAGCCAAAGTCTGCGCCAACTGGAGCTCGAATCACGGCGGGAAATCGGCATCATCATGCACGATGCGAAGGTTGTGAATACCCTGCTCTCGACGTTTGAACAGGACTGGGCGGCGACGGGTTACGAAGAGACTTCCGCATTTGCCGGTAAGCTTTCCGCCCCCGATAGCGACGCACCCGACAAACTTGCAACCCGCGCATTGATCCGGCAGATGACGCCTCTGGCATCGACGATCAAGAAGGCCATAAAACAGGCGGTGTCGAAGGCGGGCAAAGAGGCGGCGAGCCACGCAGACGTGAAGGCGACGGTGAAAAATGCAATGAAAGAAGCGGTGAAAGAAGCCGTTGAGGAACTGGCGGCGGAAAATTGACGCTGACTTTTCTTTTTTTCCTGTTCGCGATGGGGGCGGCGCAGACTCCGGCGGTGGTTGCCGAGCCGGCGCAGCCCGCATTTCAGGATTTTGCGACGCGCGTGGATAACTATATGAAGGTGCGCAAGAGCGTGCAGAGTTGGCTCCCGCATGAGAAACCCACCAAGAAACGGAAGCAGATACAAGAGCGTCAGGCTGCGCTGGCACGGGCGATTCGGGAAGCGCGGCCGAGCGCCAAACAGGGTGATATTTTCACAGACGAGATTTCCAGGCAATTTCGCGCGGTGATCAACGATGTGTTTCAAGGGCCCAATGCCCGCTATGTGAGAAAGACAATCCGAGAGGGTGCTCCTGTCAAGGGCTGGACGCTGAGCGTGAATGCCGCGTATCCGGAACACCTTCCGCTGACTACGGTTCCTCCGACTCTGCTGCTGCGTCTGCCTGAGGTTCCGAACCCGCTTGCGTACCATATCATCGGCCGCGATTTGGTTCTGCAGGATTCGGAAGCCAGGATGGTGATTGATTTCATTCCCGCAGCCCTGCCTTTGAAAGCCGTTCCCTAACTTATGCGCAGACTCTTTCTCTTTCTTAGCGCCGTGCTGCTGCTGCACGCGCAGACGCTCTCGCTGCCCGTGAAGCAGGACTCGGTTCGCTTTCTCGCCTTTGGCGACATGGGAACAGGGAAACCGCCGCAATATGAACTGGCGCAGCGCATGAGGGAGCTTCGTGAAAAATTTCCCTTCACATTTGTGCTAATGCTGGGCGACAACATTTATGGCGGAAAGAGCGACGAGGATCTGAAAAAGAAGTTCGAGACCCCGTACAAGCCGCTGCTGGATGCGGGCGTGCAGTTCTATGCATCGCTGGGGAACCACGACGATACGAACGAGCGCTTCTATAAATACTTCGGCATGAACGGACAACGATACTATTCGTTCAAAAAGGGCAACGTCCGATTTTTTGCGCTGGATTCCAACTACATGGATCCCGACCAACTGGCCTGGTTGGAGAAGGGACTTTCCACGGCTGATTCGGATTGGAAGATCTGCTATTTCCATCATCCGCTTTACTCGTCGGGAAAGACACACGGATCGTCGGTGGAATTGCGCCAGATTCTGGAACCCGTGTTCCTCAAATACGGGGTGCAGGTGGTGTTCGCCGGACATGACCACGTTTACGAGCGCGTGAAACCGCAGAAGGGCATTTATTACTTCGTGGAAGGGGCGGGCGGTGAACTTCGCGAGGGCGACCTTGCGAAGACCGATCTGACGGCGGTTGGATACGACAAAGATCGATCGTTCCTGGCTGTTGAGATCAGCGGCGACGATCTTTATTTTCAGACGATTTCGAGGACGGGCGCGACGGTTGATTCCGGAGCCATCCGGCGGGCGGGGCCAAACCCTGAACGATGAGTCCGAGATAGGATGAAAGGGCTATTCGCCTCCGCACCCCAAGCCTGATTCTTCTTTCGTTTCTGGTGTCCTCGTTTGCCGGCCCGGCGAATTGCCAGCTTGCCGACACCGGGGAACGTCAACTGGAAGAGGGACGAAGCGCGCTGGAGGAGGGAACGCTGGAATCCGCCGGCAAGAGCTTCGAAAGCTGCACGCAACAAGCGAGCGCGGCCCAGACGAGCACGGCGGCGCGGTGTTTTTACGATCTGGGCCGCGCCGATTTCTATCTCAGCAGGGCGAAGGATTTCAAAAAAGACAAGAAGGGCGCCGAGCGCTGGCTGGATTTGGCGATCAGAGAAACGAAGCGGGCCGTCGAGCTTGACGATCATAACGCGAACGCGCATGCCCTGCTGGCGGACCTTTATGGAACGAAGATCGGTTATGGCGGCGCATTGACGGCGATGCGGCTGGGCTCAAAGGCGGACGCGGAAACCAAACGGGCGTTTCAGCTCGACCCCAAGAATGCATTCGCCTACGCGGTAACGGGCCGACGGCAACTGTATGCGCCGAAGATGTTTGGAGGGGATCTTGATCAGGCCGTCGAATCGTTTAGGAAGGCGACTCTTCTCGACCCGCGGAACGATGAAGCCTTTGTTTGGCTGGCCATTGCTTACCGGAAGAAAGGCGATTCCGTGGGCTGCCGGGCGGCGCTGGGGGAGGCGTTGAGGTTGAACAGCCGGAGCGCATTTGCCAAGCGAATTCAATCCGGCGCGCCGGATTAGCGCGAATTTGGTAAACTTTTGAGAGGACGGCGCTATCGTCTAACGGTTAGGACAGAGCCCTCTCAAGGCTTAAATAGGGGTTCGATTCCCCTTAGCGCTACCAATCAATTCACCGCACGCGCAAATACCTGGCTGGTTCCCACCACGCCTCCATCGCTGTCCTCGAAGACCCACCGAGCGTAAACCACGTGCTGGGGCGGCACGGAGAGCGAAACCTGGCATCCGGTGGAGCAGGGCACAGGCACGATTTGGGAGCTCTCGGTGACATCGAAAAAGAATGGCTCGTCACTCGGCTGGCCGACGGCGCAGACCTCCGCTCGCGAGGTGCAGAAAAGGTTCGCCGGGGCGCCATACTCGCCGTAGCCATATTCCACATACGCGGTCGCCATGTTCGCAAACATGGGAGGCGTTGCTATGGTTAACGTCTCATACGCGGTCCGGTTGACGGAGTCCGTAGTAGCCGGCGGTAACTCCATCGCGAAGATCATATCTCCCACGTCCTGCGCGTAACTAGTCTTGAACATGATCCAGTTTGAGTTGGCCAGCGCATGCGCGTGCCAGAAGGCGTCGGTTTCCCGGATGCGCGCCAAGCCCTTTCCCAGACTTCGCTGAGACGCGCCGGTGATATCCGTTACCGAGCCGTTCACCTGCATGAGGGAGTTATAAATCATGGCGTTGTCGCCGATACAGATGTCGTATTCATCCGGCATGGAGGCGGCCTGCGATGGATAGTTGCAAAAGGGATATTGCACGTAGGGCGCATTGACATAGACATCGCCCTGTTGGGAGCCGGAGACGCATTCATTGGGCACATTGGCCACGCAGTATTTGTACGAGTCCTGCGGATTGCCCGTGATGATGTTGCCTTGCGCGGCGCTGCTGACATCCAGCAGTGCTTTACTCCCGCTGAACGCGAAGGTAGGCATCAGCTTGCGGTCCAACTGCGGCACTTGCGCGGCGGAAAACTTCCACAGGGTTCCGCCCATCGGCGTTGCCGGGTTCGATCCATTGAAAGCGCCGCTACCCGAGAGCGGGCCGCCGTTGAAGGGGCGACCATCGAGGAAGTAAGGACTGTTCTGGGGCGAAGCCAGCCAGCCGGGGCCAGCCGGATGCGACTGCACTTCATTGCCGTCGGCGATGCCCTGGATACCGTTGAACGCGGGATTGGTTTCCTGCACTTCGGTCGCGCCCTCGCCCAGGAGCTGCGCCAGGCTGTTGTAGATGCGGCTCTGGTAGCAGATTTCATAGTCCGGGCCGCAACGCGGATCGAGCGAGTAGCTGCTGACCTGCTGGGCGTTTTGAGAGAAGAAATGCGCCTGGATTCCGTTGGGATCGTTGAGGATGGTCTCACCGTCGGTGTTATATCCGTGCGGATCCGTGCCGTAGCTCCAATACCATTCGGAAGAACCGTTCACATTGGTGGGATTGGGGTTCGCGTTGCAGGTGGTGTAAAGGTAGGTGTCCGCGCCGCTGGTTCCAAGAATGTTGTTGTAAGCCCGCTGGAATGTCCATTCCGTACCGGACGCACCGCCGATAGCAACGAGCCGCATCACTTCAGAGTTCCAGGACGAAGGTCCGATGGAGAAGAAATCCCCCACCGCGACGTTACCGATGGCGCCGGGCGCGCCGCTTTCAATTTCTCCGTAACAAGCTGACACGGAGGTGGTGCAAGGCGTGGGATTGTAGGGTTGACCATCCACATTCACCGTGGTGCATTGATCGCCCGTGACGCCCAAGCTGTTCTGCGGACAGGCGGTGGGGCCTCCCGGTCCATTGAGATTGACGGAGAAAGCCGTTCCGTCATTCACCATGGATAGATACGGTCCAGCTCCTGCTATCTCGCTGCCCCACGGTCCCCAACCATAAGGGCCGATTGACATCCAACCGGGGATATAAAGCGGATCGTTGGACTTTAGCGGGCACCAGCGCGCATTCGGGCGGTTCCAGGAAGGCACCGCGCCGACGACGCACCCCGGCAATCCACCTCCCACGCATCCGGCGTTATTCGGCTCGGAGTTGGAGACGGCGTTGGGATCGAACAGGACGGTCCATCCGAGTGTTCCGTAAATGCTGCGCCACAGCCGGAAGACAAGGAGGCCATTCTCAACGTGCGAGAACAGGATATTGGACGTATACGCAGCGGCGTCGAAAGTGGGATCGAAGGCCGTGATCAGATCAGACAGCGTGGAGGTCCCAGTAAGATTCGAGAAAACGAGGCACGGCTCATTGGTTGGCGCGGTGGAAGAGTTACAGGCGGCCACGTTGACGGACTCCTGCAGATTGCCTTGCGCCGAAGGGTTCTCAGCATCGGAGTGATTCCCGAAATACTGCACGCGCTGCGGGTAGTTCCCGCCGCAGTAAAATACATCCGGCTCATTGGGATCGAACGGAATGGAATCAAAGTCGCCGCAGGGACCGGTGTAGGGGCTCGAGTAGTTTCCCTGGTTCAGGGCAATTACGTGAGTCTCTCCCGTTGTCCCGTCGATCCAGAAGATTTGACCGTTTTGTATCATCGAGCAGTTATAGCCCGGGTTCCCAGTCGGACCTACGACCGACCCGGCGCCACATAGGTCATAGGCTCCGGAGTAATCGAAAAACGGAAAAATTCCGGTTTGATAGTTGGTACTTGCGAACTCTACTGAAACGGTGTCGGGGCTCGCTGTTTGTTTGCGAACCAACACGCCAAAGTTCATTCCGTTATAGTTGACCGAGTTTCCGTTGGTGGAAGGACACGATCCTTGTATCTGCAGATTCTCGGTGGTGTTGAGCTGCAGGATCGGATAGTTCACGCCCTGGATCTGAATTACGGAGTTTGTATCCCAGAATGTCGGGAAATAATCACCACCCTGCCATGTTACGGTGGAACTGCCATCGCAAGTCACCTGACCCTGGCGGATTGCGACTTCAGTCCCGTTTAAAGGCCGCTGCCCGGGAAGCTGCCATAAATCAATTGCTGTCCCCGTGGTTCCGAAAGTGTAGAGCGACAGACTGGGAGAAAGCGCCTGCTGGAACTGCTGGCCGTTGGGGTTACAATTGACGCCGTCAATGGTAAGGCATACGACTATATTGCAGTCGGCGCTGCCGCTCCCCGGACATGATTGATTGGACGTGGACGCATTTAGTATGACTTGGAACCAGTTCAGGAACAGGTCGTTATCCGTATGATTGCCAACGAAGAAGCTGATGTAGTTATCGAAGTTGACATTGTCTTGCGGAAGCAAGAGCAGCGTTCCCGAATCGTTTCCCGTGATTGTCGCAGCCTGGTTCCCATCGGCGCTGCTCAGCGCGGCAGCGGCGTTCAGCCACGTGGTCGTTCTGACGCTGACAAAGCTCTGATTGGGTACTGGAATGACGCGATCCTGGGGCAGAGACATCCGCCGAAGAAGGACGCCGGTCTGGGGATCGATAATCTGCTGGGTTCGATCGGTGAAACTTAACGTGGGCCACGCGTAACTTCCGGGATTCAGCGGGTCCACAGGCGGTGGCTCGGCATAAGTTGAACCAATTGCGACGGTCTCGGTGGTGAATGTGCCTTGCGCCGCGTCCCCCGTTGCGGGGCACGTCAACTGGAAGTAGTAAGTCGTGCTTGCCTGTAAAGAGCGCGAGTAATAATTTCCGTCAGATGCCAGCTCCGCGTCTCTCTTTCCGATGACAAAATTTCGCAACAAGGTCCCGCCCACCGGGACTCGGTTATCGAGATCAGACCCTGGAAACAAGACCGAGTTGACATCGTTTACTAAAGGAGTAAGTTTAGCGCTCGGACTTACTTCAATTTGACACGGGTCCACCGTGGGCGCCGCGTAAGTGACGACCGCTTGAGTATTCGTTGTTCCAGCAACCTCTACACTCAGTCTGAAAGGTCTATCTTTTGCTTGTGCGGTTAGCGCAGCAACAGCGGCTAGCGCAATAGTGAACAACGTCACGCGAGAAGGCGTGTTTCGCATCCGTGGAGTTAGTTCTATTGCCCTGCGAAAATCGTATCACGCAGAGACCACAAGTCCCGTCAATGAAAGTCTGTATTTGAGGCGGGGAATTTCCTTAGAGAATGGTCCGCTGGTCACCGCGCCGGAGCGTCATTCGCTCGCGATCGCAGTACTCTAATAACGGCACAGCATACTTTCTGGAGACTCCAGTCCAACCCTTAAATTCGGCGACGCTAAATGGAGAGTGGCGCTTCTCAGAAAGTATTTCTCTAATTTTTGAAATCGCTTTTGAATGGAGTATCAGGCTCTCGTTGATTCGAACAAGAAGTCGTTCTTTTAGAAGCATCTGGAGAATGGTTCGAGCCCGCGTGAGATCCACACCGGACTGGGCCAGGACTTCGGTTACCGACGGCGCTTCGAGTCCACCGACTTCGAATTGCGACAGGATGGCGGCGCGCGCGCCATCTTCCTCGGCGTTCAGGGCGACGTGGTGAGAGTTAAGCCGGACGGTTTCCGCGTCGATGGCGATCTCCCGGGCTTGTTTGAGGAGAGCATCGAACACGGCGGGCGGTGCGAAGGGCAGGACTTTGGATCTAAGGTCGGCTTTAGAAATCCCGACCGCGAGGGGCGTCGCGGAATGGTACTCCCGTACTGCCCGCACCAACTCCGCGGTCTTGTGGAGGCACCATTCGCGGGAAACGATCCACGGTTCCGGCTCGATCACGACAGTGGTTGCCGCAGGCGCCGCGCTGACCACCGCTTTCGCTCGTATCCCCAGGCGAGCGCCGAGTTGACGGGCGCTGATGGGAACGGCGGATTCGCCCGCAAGGAGCGACACCTTCGCCGCCAGATCTGACCCGGCGAGCACTTCAATTCGGCGGGTCGCGCTCGCCACGCTCCGGGTGCGCGGCGGATCGATGTCGATCACAGTGCCGCCACCGATGGTCACCACCGGGGAGAATTGGCGCAGAATAAAACGGTCACCGGGCGCAAGAACCATGGGGCGCGCGAACCGTATCCTCGCCCAAGCGGAGCCACCGGGTTCGAGACTAGCGCCCTCGACCAGGCGCACTTCCGCCGGAGACTCCGCGGTTCCAGAGTGAAAATGCGCCGGGGCGCGGTGCTTTAACGCCTTGGCTGATCGCACCAGAGTCAAAGAGGCGTCGATCTGGCGGACGGATTGGAACAGACCTGGTTCCGCCAGCACCATGCCGCGATGTATCCGGGTATGCTCGATTCCCGCCAGGTTTAGGGCGGTCCGAGCACCGGCCGCAGCGCGATGGTTTTTGGCCCCATACGTCTGGATGCCTCGGAGGCGCAACGTGCGCCCCACCGGCAACAGTTCCAATTCGTCCTCGACCGCGACAGACCCGGAAATCAGAGTTCCGGTGACCACGGTGCCGAAGCCCTGCACCGTGAAAGAACGGTCGACCGGTAGCCGCATCGGGCCATGCGCATCTCGTTCGAGAACACGGCTGGCCGCTTGTTCCAAGGCTTCGCGCAGGGCGTCCAGGCCGGCGCCGGTTACGGAACTCACCGGCACAACAGCGGCGGTTTCGAGAAACGATCCAGCTACGAATTCTTCCACCTCGAGCTTCACGAGATCGAGGATGTCGGGATCCACCAGATCGCTCTTGGTGAGAACGACTACGCCCTGTTGGATTTGCAGCAGGGTACAAATGTCGAAATGTTCCCGTGTCTGCGGCTTGATCGATTCGTCGGCGGCGACGACGAACAGCACCACGTCGATGCCGCCGATACCCGCCAGCATGTTGCGCACGAAACGTTCGTGACCCGGCACATCGACAAAGCCCACCCGGAGATCACTCGTCAATTGCAGGTGCGCGAAACCCAGATCGATGGTGATTCCGCGCCGTTTCTCCTCGGCCAGGCGATCGGCGTCGATTCCGGTCACGGCTTTCACGAGCGAAGTCTTGCCGTGGTCGATGTGTCCCGCGGTTCCGACGATAATGTTCTTCATGGGCCCGCTTTCATCCTAACCGCATGATTTTGCCGGTGCTCACGGTCTTGCTGGCAGTTCTGGTTTCAGGGGCAGTATTACATTGCGTGCTCGCGGTGATTGCCTCGGCGGCGTATCGCAGGAGGCGTCCAGAGCCATCGCGCGACATGCCGTTCCTGTCGGTTTTGAAGCCTCTGGCTGGAGACGAAGAAGGGCTTCGCGAAGACTTGCGCTGCATTTTCGAGCAGGAATACCCGGAATTCGAAGTGCTTCTCTCCGTTGCCGATGGTGCGGATCCGGCTTTGGCGGTCGGTCGCGAGGTTTCGTCGAAGTATCCCGAAACACATTCCAAGGTGGCGGCCGGCAACCTTCGCGCAATGGCCGCAGAGGCCCGCTATGACGTTCTGGTGATGATCAATCGGGACGTGCGCGCGAGGCCCGATCTTCTCCGGGTGATCGCGTCGGAAATGGCCAATCTATCAGTACAGGCAGTTACTTGTCCTTACCGAGCGAGCGCCGGGCTTTCCCTCTGGAGCGCCCTCGAAGCGGTCGGACTCAACACCGACTTTCTCTCCCGCGTTCTTGTGGCCCAAATGCGTGGATCGATGGACTTTGCGATTGGAGCTGCGCTCGCGATCCGTCGCGAGGCGCTTGATGCAACCGGCGGTTTCGGTGAAGATTTTGAAATCGACTTTCGCGTTGGTAAACTCCGCGGCCGCGTGTTGCTCTCGAGCTTTATCGTTGAGCGCGTTTTGGGGGCGCAGCCGTTCCGGGCAAATATTGCACACCGGTTCCGTTCAGCGCGGGTCAGGCGGAGGGCGCGGCCCCGGCGATATCCGGCGGAAATCTTCGGCAATCCGATCCTGCTCGCCGCCTTGCTGCTGCTGGTTGCTCCCGCGTGCTGGCCGCTGTTCGCGCTCGGGGTGATCGCGCGGTTCTGGGTGGCGTATGCGACGGCCGAGAAGGTTCTGCATGATCCGCTGACGCGCGACCTTTGGTATCTGATTCCCGTGCAGGATGTTCTGAGCTTCGTAGTGTGGGTTGGTGGATTTCTTGGGTAGCATATACTCTGTGGAAGTTTCGGCATGCTACACCCTGCACCAGACCGCCTTGTGGTACGCGAAGTTCACCAAGAGGACGCCGAGGCCGTGGCCCGGTTGAGCGGGGAGCTCGGCTACTCCGCGACGCCGGATTTGATGAAACAAAGGATCGCGTCTCTGCAGAGCTTGACGGATCGGATTGTCTACGTCGCTTGCGTCGCTGAAGAGGTAGTTGGCTGGATCGAGGTCGACGCAACGAGCAACCTGGCATCGGGACCACGGGCCGAAATCTCGGGACTCGTTGTATCGAGCTCGTTGCGAAGTCGCGGGATTGGGCGTTTGCTGGTTGCCCGGGCGGAACAATGGGCCGCCGAGCGGAGACTGGGAACGATGCTTGTGCGCTCGCGCGAATCCCGCGAAGCCGCGCACCGGTTTTATCTGAGGGAAGGATATTTGCGGACAAAGACTTCAGCGGTGTTCGCAAAGGCGCTGGTTCTCCTGTTGACTCTAACGGCCGGCATCTCGCTCGGCCAATCGCATGCCGTTGAGATCAAGTTTCCGGCCAGCGTCGATTCCGAGCGTGTTTTCCTCCGCTACGTATTGTCCGGAGCACCGCTGGGGAATTGGGTGCAACCGAGACCTGGTGTATCTTCTTACCTCATCAGCACAATGGTTGAAGGCCGCCGAGCGGCGGGAATTAGAGCGCTGATTTATGCGCCCGGCTGTGCGATCCAAACGCTCGATGTTCCGCTCGATAGCCTGCACAACGACGAATACGAATTTCTCTGCGTGCCGGTGGGAAACATTTCGATCACCGGCAAAGTGATTCGTGCGGACCGGCTTTATGGACGCCACGTTCGGCTGCGGGCGCGAATCATTGTCCGATGGGCGCCCGATGACGTCGTGGCGCCGATTCCTGTGGGGGACGCGGTGTACCTCGCTGAGGACGGCCGTTTTTGCCTGACGATTCCGGACTTCGCGCGCGATCCCCTGGCTGGCGCGCCCGCTCACCCTGGAGAACTCCAGATTTGGGCCGAGGATCCGGCCAGCGGGGATATGGTAGCCCAATTGGTTCCCTCTGAATCCAGTGAACTGAAGACAAGGCTCGGACTCAAGCTCCTGAGCGAGTATCCCTCAGAAATCGTCTTCACGCCTTGCGCAGCGCAGCTCACTCAGACGCACGACCGGGAAGGATTCGCAGTCCGACCGGACAGGGACGACGTCTGCGACCGGTGAGCACCGTAGGATAATCGAGATGCTTCCGCTATGGATCGACGCACGTTTTCAAAACTGGCCGGACTTCCGCTAGCCTTCGCTCCGTCCGCCCCTGCGGCCGTAACGGGTAAGATCACGCTCGGCACGCAGCATGTGTCGGATGACGCAACGCTTCGCGTGCTGGCCGCTTTGGGAGTGAATCATATCTGCAGTGATGTGCCTTCGCGGGCGCTGGACGAGCACTGGTCGGTCGCGGGACTGACTCGGCTTCGCGAGCGCGTGGAGTCATTCGGGATCAAGCTGGAGGCGGTTCCGCTGCCGATGAGTTCTCTCTACATCACCAAGGCGGAGAACCCTGAGATTCTGTTGGGCAAGAGCCCGGAGCGCGACCGGGAGATCGAAAATATCTGCACGATGATCCGCAACTGCGCCCAAGCGGGCATTCCGATGGTGAAGTACAACATGACGATTCTGGGCGTGGTGCGCTCGGCTTCGACACCGGGCCGCGGCGGCGCGACTTACAGCACCTTTCACTTTCGCGAAGCCGAGCAGGTTCCGCCACTTACCGAAGCGGGCGCGGTTTCGGCGGATGAAATGTGGGCACGGATCACTTACTTTCTGCAACGAGTGGTTCCCGTGGCGGCGGAAACCAGGGTGCGGATGGCTTGTCATCCGCATGACCCGGCCATGCCGGAGCTGGAAGGATTTCGAGGCGTCCATCGCGTGCTGGGCAGCGTGGCGGGCTTGAAGCGCTTTATTGAAATCGAAGCCAGTCCGTGGCATGGCTTGAACTTCTGCCAGGGTACGGTGACTGAAATGTTGAAAGATCCGAATCGCGAGATTCATGATGTGATCCGTTATTTTGGTTCCCGCAAGAAGATTTTCAACGTACATTTCCGGAACATCCATGGCGGGTTTCTGGACTTTCAGGAGACGTTTCCGGACGCGGGTGATGTAGACATGCTGGCGGCGCTGCGGACTTACAAAGAAGTGGGATACGAAGGGATGCTGATGCCGGATCACGTTCCGGTGATTGCCGGCGACTCCGGAGGAAAGCAGGCATTTGCGTTCGCTTACGGGTATATCCGCGGTTTGCTGCAATCCGTTCAAGGCTAAGTGCGGATGAGGAAATGGTCAGTCGTCATCCTGCTGGGTTTGGGGATGGTGATTGCCTATGTAGATCGAGCGAACCTATCCTCGGTGCTGGCTTTTCATGATTTCCGGGTCGCGTTCCATCTGAGCGATACGGATCGCGGGCTCCTGAATTCGGCGTTCTTCTGGAGTTATGCGGTTCTACAAATTCCGGCCGGCTGGATTGTCGATCGTTATGGGGCGAAACGGCCTTATGCGATCTGCTTTGCGCTCTGGAGCCTGGCGTCCGCGGCATCCGGATTCGTGCAGAACATCGGGCAACTGACGGCCGCAAGGCTTGTGCTAGGGGTTGGCGAATCCGTGAGCACGGCGGCGAGCTTGCGTTGGATTCGATTCAACTGCGCGGAACAGGATCGCGGCCTGGCCACTGGCATCCTGTTCGCAGGGACCAAAGTGGGTGCTGCAATCGGCGCGCCGGTCACTGTTTTTCTGGTGTCGCGCTTCAACTGGCGTTTGATGTTTCTCGTTTCCGGGGTGAGTGGCCTGGTTTGGCTGGCTGCGTGGGTGTTCGGCGTTGGCGATGAACGGCCTGCGAAGGTTACTCCGGTCGGCTTTGTGAATTCTCCGGTGAAGATGGGCAACTTACTGAGCCACCCCGCTCTTTGGGGAATCTTACTGGGGACGTTTGCGTATAACTACTTTATTTACTTTTGCCTCACCTGGCTGCCGGCTTACTTCACGGAGGCGCGGCATCTTTCGCCGAGGGCCATGGGGTTCTACACGATGTTCAGTTTCGGCGGGATGGCGATCGTGAGCGTTCTCGCGGGCTGGGCGGCGGACCGTATGATCGCACGCGGGGGCCATCCGGTGCGAACCCGCAAACTGTTTACCCTGGTGGGGTTCGTTCTCGCTTCCACGGAAATTGTGGGGATGTTGACGCGATCGAACGGCGTGGCGCTATTCTTCGCGATTTTCTCGCTTGCCGGGCTGGGTCTGGCAACGGCGAATTATTGGGCTCTGACACAGACTATTTTCCCCCAGAACGCGATTGGACGGATTATTGGCGTGCAGAACTGCGCGTCGAATTTGTCGGGTATCGCGGCGGCGATTCTTACGGGCTGGTTGAAACAGTTGACTGGGGGTTATGGGGCGTCCGGCGTGGCGATTCTGGTGGTGTTGCTGATTGGGCTGGCGTCCTATGGGCTGCTGGTGCGCGAGGAACCTGTAAAGGCGGGTAATTGATAGAGATGTAGCGCCATCACTACTGTGGCTTCTCGCGGCCTTTGGTAGTAGTTCGGCAACGTTCGTAGAACTTTGAAGCCGAACTTTCTGTTGAGCGCGATCATTGGCTTGTTGCTCTTCCGCGAGTTGGTGACGATGCGCTTGAATTTGTGCTGGCGGGCATAGGCGATTTGCCAGCACTTCATTAGGTCGCCAAAGCCTTGTCCTTGAAATCCAGGCAGGATGCCCGTTGAAGCAATGTACAGGGTTGCGCGCTGGTGTTCAAAAGCGCAGCAGCCGATTTTGCGGTTGTCGACAAGCAACCACCAGGCGTCGAAGGCTTTCCAGTCCTCGCGGCTGAACCAATCGTCTGGATATTGGTGGAATGCCTTGCGGTCGAAGATCTCGAGGCTGCGCAGTTCGTCCGGTTTTCGGGCGCGACGGAATTCTGTTTTCATGCTCCGGAAATTTGAGAGACCGCGCGACGGGCTTCGAGAATCGACATGCGGTGGTCCATGATGCCGGATAAGTCTGAGTTGGCGAATGCAATGCGGCCGAACGGGTTCTGCCGCAGCACTTCGCCCGGTCCTGGTTTGCCGTTCAGTCCGAAGAAGAAGCCGGGCTGCGGACTGAGGTACGCGTGTCCCCAGCGGTTGAGGATGATTCCGGCGATATCGCGATCCGCGTTGAATCCGGTTTTCCCGAACATCGCAGTGAACTGGTCGCGAATGGTTTGTTCATAGGTGCGGAAGGAGGTTGACATCAGGTCCGCACGGCCGCGAGCGGTCTGCTCTTCAATCGGCAGGCCCGGCTTCGAGAACAGGATCTTCAGTGTTAGTACCGTTGGCGTGTCGGGATTGATCGAGGCGGGGTCCGTGCCGAAGGTGGCTACCTTTCGGAGAGTGATGGAGTTGCCGATGCCCTCGAACCATTGGCATTCGGTGAGACCAAGCCGGTCGAGGAAACGCCAGTTGCGCACGGCGACATTGGCCATCAGGCAAGGGGCGCGATGGAATTGGGCGTATGCTTCGCGGCACGCGGAAGGCAGATCGCGCACGATGTGTTTAGCGGTCCAGCTACCGCCGGCGAGAATGACAGCATGTGAGTGGACGCGGTAGAGCTTGCCTCCGGATTCATAGACAATCTCGCCGGCCGGGTGCACGGAAATGACTGTCGAACTTAGACGGAGCCGCGTCGGGCTTGCGGGATGGTCGAGCTCATCGAACTGAACGGCCCCGCGGCAGATACCGGCCATCGATGCGTCGCCGGATATCGCATGAGGGTTCAACTGCTTCAGGATGTGCCGCGCCAACCCCGTGTTCCCGCCTGGGAACATTTGCGCGCCCTGTTTATAATCCCAGGGCAGCAGCACATCGGCGGCGTACTCACAGTATGCCGAAAGCGCATCCGCGCCGAGTCCGGAACCGCCGCCGGAGATGGGCGATAGAAAGGTCCGCACCGTTTCCTGGCTCAGTGCATAGGTATCCATCAGGTGCTGTTCCAAGGTGACGCTGTCCAGATGCCGGGAGGCTGGGTCACCGTGTTTGGTGGGTTGGAATCGGTGGGTGGAAAACGGCTTGCGATCTGTCTCCCGCATGCCCATCAGTTCGCGCCTGGCCTGTTCCGAAATGGGAGCGCCGGCGAGACGCGTGCCCCATGGATCGCGCACCCAGACACCTGCAGGGCGCCCAAATTTCGCGCCAAAGTAGAAGCCGGAAGTGGGTCCACCTACGCCGTAGGGGGCGGTTTGTATATCCGGGGCTTTCGCTTTGCCGGTCCAGTTCTGATAGTGAAACTCGCTCCAGCCGATCCCGATCGAATCATAGAAGCCCGCGAGAAAATCTGAGCGCAGTGGAGGAAAGCATGCAGCGGAGCCCTGATGCACCATGAGTCGGTGGCCATCCACCTCGAACTCATTGCGCTTGGCTTCTCCTCCGAAGATGGGATGGTTATCCAAGACCAGGCAGGTTTTTCCGGGATGGGCTCTCGCGAAAAACAGCGCGGCGGACATGCCGCTGATTCCGCCGCCTACCACGGCGCAATCGAAAGTTTCGCCCGTATCGGTGATCTCCGGGCGCTTGCCTTCGTACCGGTGATCGCGAATGGCGTGGCCAGCCGCGGCAACTTCGTAGGTGTTACCGTTCGATCTCGCATAATCGCCAACGCCGCTGAATCCGGTCCAATCGGATTCGGCCAGGAGGCTCAGCGGCGTCACTCCCGTCAGTAGAGCGCTGCCGCTGGCCAGTAGGGTGGAGTTCAGAAAATCGCGGCGATCCATTCTAAAGCGATCATAGATCAACGCTTCTGAACGATCACGAAAGTGATGTCGTCGGACTGCACAACGCCCTCGTTAAATTCACTGGTGGCGTCGAGCAGATGCTGTTCCAGAGCGTGACTGCCCTGGGGGGCTTTCTCCCGAATGAGGGTCAACAGTCTTTCCTTGCCGAAGACTGCCGCGCTCCGATTTTCCGCGTCCGTGAGGCCGTCTGAATAGACCACCAGGATGTCTCCTTTTTGGAGATGGAACGTTTTGGACTCGAAGGTGGCGAATTCAAACATCCCCACGAAATGATCGCAAGAGACAAGGCTTTCGATCTCTCCCGAATCCGCGCGGTACAAGTACGCAGGGTTATGTCCGGCGCTGATGAATTGCCCCGCTCCATTGGGCGTCAGGGAAAAAAGGAAAAGCGTGACGAACTGGAATGGAAGGGATTTTTCGCAGAGAAGCTGGTTGATCCGCGCCGCAACCTCACATGGGGTGGTTCCGGAGCGAAGTTCCATGCTGAGCGCGCCCAGCAACATGGAACTCAACAGGGCGGCGGGCAATCCTTTGCCGGAGACGTCGGCGAGAACGCCGGCCAATTCGCCGGAATTCAGTTGCAGAAAGTCGTAAAAATCTCCTCCCACATAGCGCGTGGGGCTGCTAAAGGCATGGATGTCAAAATTTTCAAACTCGGGCAGGAAACGGGGCAGCAGGCTTTCCTGGGTTTCCCGTGCGAGGCCCAATTCCCACTCTCTCTGCTTTTTCTCCGCCAGAGTCTGGAGACGGATCACTTCGCGGCTGGCTTCGAGTTCCCGAACGGTTTCCTTTAATTCCAGATGCAACAGGCGCACTTCCAGGATGTTGTGAACGCGCGCCTGCAGTTCGGCCATATCGAACGGTTTGCTGACAAAATCCTTGGCGCCGGCCGCCAGCGCGTGAAGCTTGTGCGCCGGTTGCGCGGTAATCACGAGCACCGGGAGATAGCCTTCCCCTTCGATCTGCCGCAGGCCGTCCATGACCGCGAATCCGTCCATGCCCGGCATTTGAAGGTCGAGCAAAATCAGGCTATAGCGGTTCAGGCGGTAAAGCGGGCAAACCTGATTCGGGTCTGTGGTCGACTCGACGGAGACATAGCCAGCGACGCGCAACATCCCTTCCAGCAACCGGACGTTCGTCTCCTTATCGTCAACAATCAGGATTCTGGCGTTGAGTATGTCTGTTGAACTAACCATGAGCTGCGGCATGCTCCAGGGCAGCATCGAGTGTATCCATGAACTCATTCACCTTGATCGGTTTGGTGAGGTAGCGAAAGAACCCTGCGACCAAGCCCTTCTCGATATCCCGGGGCATGGCGTTGGCACTGAGTGCAACGACGGGAATATGCCTCGTGACGAGGTCTTCACGAAGGATTCTCAAGGCCTCGATACCACTGATGCCGGGCAGATTGATGTCCATCAAAATCACATCCGGGCGGTGAGCGCGGGCAAGCTGGACACCGAGATTTCCATCCCTGGCACTCAGCAGGCGAATATCCGGGCGGCGCTTGATCAGTTGCTCAACCAGGTTCAGGTTGGCCGGATTATCCTCGACATAGAGCAGCGTCCGCAAACGTGCGCCCTCCGGGATCTGCGGCGATGTTATCGCGGAAGAGCCGTGCCGGTCCGCTGCGAGGGTTGGCCGCTGAGCCGCATTCAAATCGAACCAGAACACGGTTCCCTGCCCGACCGTGCTGTCCACTCCGATGGAGCCGCCCATCATCTCCACCAGCCGTTTACTCATGACGAGACCGATGCCAGTGCCCTCCTCGCTGGTGGTCTCTCGTCCGAGGCGGTTGAACGATTGAAAAAGCTGCTTGATCATCTCCGGCCGTAACCCGGCGCCCGTGTCCCGAACGCTGATTCGCACGCGGTCCGCTTCGCGCGGGCAATCCACGTCCACTACGACGCTTCCATTTGAGCGGTTGTATTTGATGGCGTTCGAAAGAAGGTTGATGATCACCTGCTTCAGCCGCGTGCGATCGGCATCTACAAAGCAGGGAAGGTCGAATTGCGGAAAAGCCATTCCAATGCCACGCTTTTGGCCTTGCGGCTCGATCATGGCCTGGCATTCCGACATCACTTCCGACAGCGATGTGGGCTCCAGAGAGAGAGCCAGCTTGCCGGATTCAATCTGCGCCAGATCCAGAATTTCGTTGATCAGTTCCAGCAGATACCACCCGGCATGAAGAATCTGGTCGACACTCGCCGTTTGGGAAGGGGTGGGAGGGGGCGTGTCGGAAATCAAGAGTTGCGCGAAACCGAGAATCGCGTTCAGAGGCGAGCGCAGTTCATGGCTCATGCTGGAAAGGAAATCCGATTTCGCGAGGTTGGCTTTCTCGGCAGCCGCTTTGGCACGTTCCAGTTCGACGTTATTTTCCTGCTGCATCTGCTCGAAGCGTTTGCGCTCGGTAACGTCGCGGGCGGCGGCGAACACGCCTTGCAGCTTGCGTTCCCGATCGTGGAAGGTGGTCGCGTTATAAGACACCACCGTCTCCTTGCCGTCCCTGGCGCGCGCGGTCAGCTCATAATCGGTTACCTTATTTCCGCTCAGAACGCGCTTGATACCCGCCTCGGCCCTCTCCGGATCCGTGAAACAACTCTTGAACGGGGCGCCGATGAGTTCATCGCGAGTACACCCTGTGAGCGCCTCCGTCTGCTTATTCACGTCGGTGATGATGCCCGCAGGATCGGTAGTCATCAGCGCGTCGATGTTCGATTCGATCAGAGAGCGGGTGTAGAACTGCTGATCGCGCAGGCGCTGGTCGAGTAGTTTCTGCTCGGCTTCCACGTGCTTGCGGGCGGTATTATCGGTGCCGATCAACAGATACCCGATGATTCCGCCTTGGTCGTCACGCAATGCGGTAACCGACACCACGGCGGGAAAGCGGCTGCCATCTTTGCGAATGTAGGTCAGCTCATAGATGTCTTCGATGCCTCGCGAAGCTTTGAATACGAGAGCTTCGAAGCCGGGGGTGATCGGAGTGGCCAGTTCGAGACTCAGGGCTTTGGCGCGGGCGATCACTTCTTGAGGATCGGAGATATCGGCGGGCGTGATCTTATCCACCACTTCCAGTGCCGTATAGCCCAGCATGCGCTCGGCGCCTACGTTGAATAGCTGAATGACGCCTTTCTCATCCGTGGCGATGCTGGAAAAATTCTCGCTGTTGAAAATCGCGCTCTGTAGAGCCCCGGCCTTGACTAACGCTTCTTCCGCCTGCTTGCGGGCCGTATTATCGGTGCCGATCAACAGATACCCGATGATGCCTCCTTGGTCGTCGCGCAATGCGGTAACCGACACCACGGCGGGAAAGCGGCTGCCATCTTTGCGAATGTAGGTCAGCTCATAGATGTCTTCAATGCCTCGCGAAGCTTTGAATACCAAGGCTTCAAAGCCGGGGGTGATCGGAGTCGCCAGTTCGAGACTCAGGGCTTTGGCGCGCGCGATCACTTCCTGCGGATCGGAGATATCGGCGGGTGTGATCTTGTCCACCACTTCCATTGCCGTATAGCCCAGCATGCGTTCGGCGCCTACGTTGAATAGCTGAATGACGCCTTTCTCATCCG
>Ga0182016_10001724_pt1 | contig 26356 bp, 25 predicted proteins | sample 712S2MmetaG_FD_120491 | JGI IMG/M metagenome (GOLD analysis project Ga0182016, IMG submission 120491) | Permafrost microbial communities from Stordalen Mire, Sweden - 712S2M metaG | ecosystem: Environmental > Terrestrial > Soil > Wetlands > Permafrost | place: Sweden: Stordalen | collected...
ATGGGCTACGGCATCGAGGCCTTTGAGGCTGGCGACCCGTTGGCGTGGCCCGGTTTTGCGACCAAGCAAGACGTGAGCGGTTTCCCACCGACGGTAATCAGCGTGAATGAGTGCGACCCCCTTCGCGATGAGGGAATCGCTTTTTACCGATTGCTGCTTTCTTCAGGCGTGGCTGCTCGTGGTCGCACGGTGCTTGGAACCAGCCACGGTATCGAGATCTTCCCGCCCGTGTGCCCCGACATCAGCCACAGCACGGCAGAAGACATCGCGGCGTTCGCACGCGCGTAAGCACAGCTCAGTTCAGTTCCCAGCGAGACGACCGGCGCTCGCTCGGTGTTCAAATGCCTCGTCCGATATCAGGTAGCTATGTCCTCGCGGTCCAGAGAGACACGCCACGTGACCGTTCGTTCCCACACCCTGCGATCAGGGTCATCGCAATTCACCCGGGCGCAGTTCACGTGCTCGCCTGAGTGACTTTCGGCCCTAGCGCGCCAATGGAAGGTTGGCGATGATTGCTCTTGTAGGTACCTCGCGGACGGAGGCCGACAGATGTCCAGAACATTCGCCACAGTGTCGATCTCCGAGAAAAAGGAGATGTGACGATGAGCAAGTCAAAGTATGTGCGATTTTTCGATGAATTTGGTATCGAGGACGTTCCCTCAGTGGGAGGCAAGAACGCCTCTCTCGGCGAGATGTACCAAAAGCTCTCGACCCAGGGCGTACGCGTGCCGAACGGATTTGCGATCACCGCCGACGCCTACCGATACCTGCTCGAAGGGAGTGGCGCCGTCGCTGCGCTCCACGAGGCGCTCGATGGTCTTGTGGCGAGCGACGTGAAGGACCTGGCTCGGCGGGCCAAGCGAGCTCGTGAGATCGTGCTGGGCGCGGAGATCCCCGATGACTTAGCGGCGGAGATTCTCGTCGCGTACCGGCGTCTCAGCAACGAATACGGCGAGGACGTCAGTTTCGCCGTTCGATCGTCGGCGACCGCCGAAGACCTGCCGACCGCCAGTTTCGCCGGTCAACAAGAGACCTTCCTCAATGTTCATGGCGAAGAGAGTTTGCTTGACGCATGTAAGCGCTGCTTCGCGAGCCTGTTCACGGATCGCTCGATTCACTACCGTATCGACCAGGGGTTCGATCACTACAAGGTCGCCCTGTCGATCGGTGTCATGAAGATGGTGCGTTCCGACCTCGCGTCATCGGGCGTGATGTTCTCACTCGACACCGAGTCGGGCTTTCGAGATGTCGTGTTCATCACCGGCGCCTACGGCTTGGGTGAGAACGTGGTCCAGGGCGCCGTTGACCCTGACGAGTTCTACGTCCACAAGCCCACGCTCGCGTCCGGACACCGGGCCGTGCTGCGCCGGCTACTCGGCGACAAAGGAGTGAAGATGGTCTTCGCCGAGGGCGGGACGAAGACAACGGTTCGCAATATCCCCACGCCGAAGGCCGATCGGGCACGCTTCTGTCTCAGCGACGAAGAGGTTCTCGAACTCGCCGATAACGCGGTCGCGATTGAAGCGCACTACGGACGACCGATGGACATGGAGTGGGCCAAGGACGGGCTCGACGGCAAGCTTTATATCGTCCAGGCTCGGCCTGAGACCGTGGCCTCCCAACGACAGGCGTCACTGTTCGAGACCTACGTGCTCGACGGCGGCGGCGAAATCGTGATTGAGGGCCGATCCGTAGGAGAGAAGATCGCGACGGGGCGAGCCCGAGTCATCGACAGCGTGGCGCACCTTTCGGAGTTCCAACCGGGCGAAGTCCTCATCGCTGATTCGACGACCCCGGACTGGGAACCGGTAATGAAGACGGCCGCGGCCATCGTCACCAACCGAGGTGGCCGGACCTGCCACGCGGCAATCATCGCGCGAGAACTCGGCGTGCCAGCGGTCGTGGGCACCGGCGACGCGACCTCGACCATTAAGAGTGGAGAGGTCGTAACGGTCTCGTGTGCTGAGGGCGACAGCGGTCGGGTCTATCGCGGCGAAGTGGGATTCCACGTCGATCGCAGCGACGTCGGCGATCTTGCCCGACCCCACACCAAGATCATGATCAACCTCGGTAATCCCGATCTCGCCTTCAAGACGTCGTTCCTTCCGAACGACGGCGTGGGGCTCGCACGTATGGAATTCATCATCAGCGAATCGATCCGGGCTCATCCCTTGGCTCTGCTGCACCCCGAGAAGGTAAGCGACCCGCAGGTCCGGGCCGAACTCGCCGAGTTGACGAGGAACTACCCCGATGGTGAGCACTTCTTCGTCGAGCGCCTGTCCGAGGGGATTGGCACCATCGCCGCGGCGTTCTGGCCGAGGCCGGTCGTCGTTCGCATGTCGGACTTCAAGTCGAACGAGTACGCGAGCCTCTTGGGTGGAAGCGACTTCGAACCCACTGAGAACAATCCGATGATCGGTTTCCGCGGGGCGTCGCGCTACGCGCACCCCGCCTACGAAGAAGGTTTCGCGCTGGAGTGCCAAGCGATGTTGCGGGTCCGAAACGAGATGGGCCTCACGAACGTGGTCCTCATGATTCCTTTCGTTCGTAGGGTCACCGAGGCCGAAATGGTCTTGGCTCGGATGGCCGAACTGGGGCTGCGTCGCGGAGAGAATGGACTGCTGGTCTACGCCATGTGCGAGATCCCGAACAACGTCATCCTCATCGACCGTTTCGCGCAGCACTTCGACGGCTTCTCCATCGGCTCCAACGACCTCACCCAATTGACGCTGGGCGTCGATCGGGACAGCGAAATTGTCGCCTTTGACTACGACGAACGCGACGAAGGCGTGATGGAGATGATTCGCCTCGCGGTGGAGGGCTGTCGACGTAACGGCATTCACTCGGGACTGTGCGGTCAGGCCCCTTCGGACTATCCCGAGATGGCGGAGTACCTCGTCAGGTTGGGCATAGATTCGATGAGTCTCAACCCGGACACGGTCTTGAAGACGACGCAACAAGTCCTAGACATCGAAGCCGCTCTGCGACAACCCGTCGGGGCGTCCGTCTGACGTCGCCGCGGCCGGTGGAACGTCGACGGTTAATCGTGAGGTGAGTTTCTCACCACGCGGTCATCGTCCGTGCCACCCGCAGGAGCGGCTCGGGCACGGGCCGTGCCCCGCTGGCCACCACCTCGAGTGGTACGAGGTCCGCGCTGTTGTCACAGATGGCGACCAGCGTGGCGAACCGGTGAGCATGGACCGCTTCAACGGCGGTTACACCACAACGAGTTGCGAGAAGACGATCCGACGCCGTCGGAGGACCGCCCCGTTGGACGTGACCGAGCACGGTAAGACGTGTCTCGTATCCGGTACGTTGCGTGAGCTCTCTCGAGACCATTGAACCGGCCGATCCCTCGGGTGAGCCCAGGAACGCTCCGCCGAGGGCGCCTTCGGCGACGACGACCACCGACGAGGTCGATCCGGCGTCGTGGTGGCGCATGACGGCTTTAGCGAGTTCGTCAAAATCGGTCGGCAACTCGGGGAGACAGAGCGCGTCGGCGCCGCCGGCGATTCCCGTGCAGACCGCGAGCCATCCGACCGTTCTACCCATCACCTCGACGACCATCAGTCGGTCGTGGCTTTCGCCGGTCGTTTGGAGCCGGTCGACGGCCTCGACGGCGGTCGCGACGGCGGTGTCGAATCCAATGCAGTGACTGGTGCCCTCGACGTCGTTGTCGATCGTCTTCGCGATGCCCACGATGGGCACACCAAGTTCGGCCAGGTGGTTGGCCGAGTTGAGTGTGCCGTCACCGCCAATGACAATGAGTGCGTCAAGTTGGTGACGCTCTACCGTGCGTAGGACCGCGGCGACACCACCTTCGTGTTCGTGGGGGTGGAAACCAGCGGTGCGCAGTATGGTCCCTCCGCTTTGCAAGATGCCCTTCGTATCGGTCGTCGTCAGGGAGGAGGATTCGTCCTCGACGACACCGCGCCATCCGTGATGGAACCCAACGAAATCATCACCGTAGGACGAACCCGCGCGCACCGCGGCGCGAATCGCCGCGTTGAGACCCGCGCAGTCACCTCCACCAGTCAACAGGCCTATACGCATCGCACTCCTCTCAGAGCCGCCTTTATTAAGAGTGTCGTGAAAAGGGCGTCCGGTTGCTAGAGGCGAAGGTCCTGCGCGACGAACACTGAAGAAAAGGTCGAAAAAGTGAGCCCTTGGACCCTAGTGACACTCGATTGCGACAGGTGAAAATATTCGTAGGGAAGAGGTCGCGATGAACGATGTGAGCACTCGAGAAATAGAGACCGCCGAACCTGCCGGTTATCCCACGTCCTGGGAGTTCGACGGACTCTTGGCTGACGGCCAGGCGGTGCTCGTGCGACCGGTGAAACCGGGTGACGCGAAGGCGCTCGTCGGCCTGCACGTGCATCCTCAACCTGGAGCACCACCGCGAATTTACGCCACACATCCGTCACTCATGGCGAGCGAGATGTCCCATTTCACGACGGTGGATTACCGAGAACGCATGGCGTTCGTGGTACTGGCAGAGGACCGTGTGGTCGCGTTCGCGAGTTTTGATCGCTTGAGTAAGAGCGAGTCCGAGGCGCAGATCGCCTTCGTCGTTGATGACTCGTTCCAGCACCGTGGAATCGCCACACTGCTCTTCGAGAGTTTGGTGGCCTACGCGTACGCGATGGGAGTACAACGCTTCGTGGCGGCCGTGTTGGAGCAGAACGCAAACATGCTCAATATCTTGACGTCAACGGGACTTCGTTCGACGAACGTCAACCAAGAAGGAACGGTGCGGATCGAAATCGACCTGCGCCCGACGGCCAAATACCGAGAGCTGTGCGATGAGCGAGAGGCCAACGCCGAAGTCGCGAGTACTTCGGCAATATTGCGTCCGAAAACCGTCGCGGTCGTTGGGGCGGGACGGACGCGCGGAAGCGCGGGTCATGAGGTCGTTCGCTCGATTCTCGCTGGCGATTTCTCAGGGACCGTCTATCCGGTGAACCCTTCGGCACGTTCCATATGCGGCGTGAAGGCCTTCGCGACCCTTTCGTTGATCCCCGAGACCATCGACCTCGCCATCATCGCGGTGCCGGCCAATCGTGTGGCGGGCGTCCTCGAAGAGGCCGCCTCGGTAGGTGTGCGAGCGGTGACCGTTATTACCGCCGGGTTCGCTGAAACCGGTCGTTCGGGAGCGCAGGCCGAGACTGAATTGCTCAAGGTTGCCCGGCGACACGGGATGCGCATCGTCGGACCCAACTGCCTCGGTCTCGTGAACACTGACCCACAAGTGCGAATGAACGCCACGTTTACCGGCCTTGATCCGTTGCCGGGTCACCTCGCTCTCGTGTCACAGTCCGGTGCGGTGGGCATCGTTCTCGCCGAACAGGCCAGTGCCGCCGGTCTGGGATTGTCCAGTTTCGTCTCGGTTGGCAACAAGCTCGACGTGAGTTCGAACGACCTGCTCTGCTACTTTGAACGCGACGAGCGGACCTCGGTCATCGCGCTCTATCTAGAGTCGCTCGGCAATCCCCGGAAGTTCGCGCGAATCGCCCGCCGCGTCGGCGCGCGCAAACCAATCGTCGCGCTGAAGGCCGGTAGGACCACGGCTGGAGTTCGGGGTGCTCGATCGCACACGGCGGCTGCGGCGTCGCCCGACATCACGGTGACCGCATTGTTACAGAGCGCCGGGGTGATCAAAGTCGATCGCTTCGAGGAGTTGTTGGACGTGTCGGAGATCTTGTTGACCGGACGACTCCCCAGGGGTCGACGCATCGCGCTCGTGGGGAACTCCGGTGGTCCGTTGATCCTCGCGGCCGACGCGTGTGAGGCGGGCGGACTCGTGGTACCAGAGTTGGATGAGCCGACCACGGCGCAATTGAAAGATGCCCTCGTCGCCGCGGCGGCCTTCACGAATCCGGTCGATCTCACCGCAGACGGTACCGCCGCGAGCCTCGAAAAAGCGCTCGAAATCGTCCTCGACGATCCTTCTATTGACGCAGTGATCGTGGTGGTCACCGAAGTGGTCGCCCTAACCACGCGCGACGCGCGAGCGGCCATCGCCCAGGTGGCCAAGAAGCACGATAAGCCGGTCGTTGCGTGTCTTCTTGGTGCGTCAACGGTGAGTGTGTCCTACGGCGTCTCATTGGTCGGCGAGCTTCCTTCGCCCGAACGGGCCGCCGCCGCTCTCAATCACGTCTGTCGCTACGCCGAGTGGCGTCTGAACGATTCTTCTTCGAGCGACGACGTCGGACAGCTCGCCGATGACACCAAGGTCCGCGCCATTGTGGCGTCGCGACTGGAGAGCAACCCCGAGGGGGGCTGGCTCGAACTCGAGGACGCGGCGGCATTACTCGAAGCCTGTGGCGTGCCGGTGCTGGCCACTCGAGCCGCGAACAGTGCCGAAGAGGCCGTCGCGGTCGCCGAGGAAATTGGTTTCCCGGTCGTGCTGAAGGCACGTTCCGGTTCACTCGTTCACAAATCGGACGTCGGGGGTGTTGTCCTGGGACTCGCGAGTGCCGAAGCTGTCCGCGAAGCGTATGCGGCGATGTCCAATCGGCTGGGTGAGCACATGGGTGGAGCCGTGCTCCAACCAATGACGCCAACTGGGGTTGAGGCAATTATCGGAATCGCCGTCGATCCCGATTTCGGCCCTGTCGTGATGGCCGGACTGGGCGGCGTGATGACTGATTTGCTCGGTGATCACGCATTCGCCGTTCCGCCGTTCAACCCGGGGACCGCCGAGGCAATGGTTCGGTCGCTTCGGGCCGCGCCATTGCTCGACGGCTATCGCGGCTCGGCTAAGGTCGATCGAGACGCTCTCATCTCGGTGCTCGAGTCGATTGCGAAGGTCGCTGAATTCGTTCCCGAGTTGGTGGAACTCGACCTCAACCCCGTCGTCGTTACCGCGAGCGGCGCGCTCGTCGTTGACTGCAAGGCACGTCTGGCCCCCGGACGAAATGGCCCAGGTCCGCTGTTTCGCGCGATGCGCTCAACGACTCGAGGCTGATCAGTTCGGACGTCGTTTTACTCGTTGTCACGTTCCGTACGCTCGTCGGTGGAGATCGTAGTGACGGTAAGCTTCGGAGCGTCGAATCCCCATCGTCTGCAGAAAAGGGTGCGCTAGATCTGCTCGGGAACCATTTCAATGGCCCCGCACGGGCATTCGCTCACGCATATGCCGCAGCCCTTACAGAAGTCGTAGTTGAACTCGTAGCGTTGAGTCCCGCCAAGTTTGATCACCGCGTTGTCGGGACACACCCCATAACAGTTGTCACATTCGAAGCAGTTGCCACAGGAAAGACAGCGACGGGCCTCGAACAGGGCGTTCTCCTCGTTGAGACCGCCGACGATCTCTTCGAAATTGTTCTGGCGTCGAGCGATCTCAAGTTCGGGACGGCGCGTACGCTCCGCGTCGGAGTAGTACCAGGTGTTGAGGTGATCGAACGTAGCCAATTCGTGTCGTGGCGAGTCGAGCAGTTCATGACCCGCGAGGTAGGCGTCGATACCGTGGGCGGCCCGCTTGCCGTGGCCGATGGCAATCGTCGCGGTTCGTTCTGAGGGCACCGCGTCGCCTCCGGCGAAGACGCCGTCGCTCGTCGCGCTCATAGAAGTCGAGACGCCGACGACGCCATCGTCAATGGCGATGTCCGCGACGTGTTCCAAAAGAGAGAGGTCGCTGTCCTGGCCCAAAGCGAGGACGACGGCGTCCGCGCCCAGTTCTTCGAACTCACCAGTGGGTACGGGGAATCCTTCGTCGTTGAGGCGCATCTTCTCGATCGTCAAGTGGTCACCCTCGAAGTTGCTGATGGTCGAGAGCCAACGCACGGTAATGCCCTCTTTGAGCGCCTCTTCGAGTTCCACGTCATGGGCGGGCATCTGTTCGCGGCTTCTGCGATAGACAATGACCGCGTCGGTCGCATCCAAACGACGAGCGGTGCGTGCCGCATCCAACGCCGTGTCACCGCCGCCGTAGACCACGACTCGGCGCCCGAGCAGGGGAACGTTGTCGTCGGCGACTTGGTGAAGATAGGAGACGGCATCGAGAATTCGCGCGGAGTCGCCCGAGGGGATCGCCACGCGGCGAGCCAACTGGGCGCCGACGCCGAGGAACACGGCGTCGAAGCCGCCCTCGCGTCGCTCGCGTTCGATGTCGTGCACGGTGTGGTTGAGTCGCACGTCCACGCCGAGATCGATGATGCGGTTGATCTCGGCGTCCAGCACGTCGCGAGGGAGTCGGTACGCGGGGATGCCGTAGCGCATCATGCCGCCGAGTTTCTCGCTCGCGTCAACCAGGTGGACTTGGTGGCCGAGTTGCCGGAGATGGTAGGCGACGCTTAAACCTGACGGTCCCGCGCCGACGACGAGCACGCGCTTGCCGGTGTCAACGCCGGGCGAGGGCAACGCCCATCCGCGTTCAATCGCGAGGTCGCCGAGGAACCGCTCGATGGCATTGATCCCAACAGCCTCATCGACTTGCACGCGATTGCACGCCGTTTCACACGGGTGGTAGCAGATCCGACCCATGACGGCGGGAAATGGATTGTCCACCACGAGTTGGCGCCAGGCGGTCTCGTAGGCACCGGACTCGGCGTGGTAGAGCCACTGTTGGATGTTCTCCCCGGCGGGGCACGCGTCGTTGCACGGGGGGAGTCGATCAATGTACACCGGTCGCTCGACGCGCCACGAACCGGTGCGATTGGCGTGGCTCGAACCGACTTCGAGCGTTATCGCGAAGGGAAGTTCCGTCATGCTGACACCTCTCGAGTTATTTCGGCGGGCGCGTCTTCGGCCAAGAGTCCGTAGAGCGCGATGTTCTGATCAGCCATCGCTTGGATTCGAGCAACGATGTCGGGCCGTCCGGATCCCGCGAAGAGATGGCGAAAGCGCTTCTGAATCGAGAGATACGATTCGACGCTCGTGCGATGACGGATCTTTGAGACGCCGGTGACGACACCGTTCTCGGCTTCGAATACCGGGAAGAGACCGGTCTCCTGAGCGAGGCGAGCGACCTTGATCGTGTCGCACGAGGCCGATCCCCAACCGAGCGGGCAGGGCACGAGAATATGCAGGTAACGCGCGCCGTGCAGTTGCATTGCGTGTTCGACCTTGTTCTCCAGATCGTGCAAGTCTGCGACCGTCGCGGTCGCGACGTAGGAGATGCCGTGCGCCATGGCCAGACGCGGCATGTCCTTTCCCTGACCGAACACGTTGCCCGGTTCGGGTCCGACCGCCTCGGTGGTCGCCGTGCGCGCCGCTGGCGGCGTGGCGCCTGAACGCTGCACGCCGGTGTTCATGTACGCCTCATTGTCGTAGCAGATGAAGAGGACATCGTCATTGCGTTCGAACATGCCCGAGAGGCACCCGAATCCAATGTCGACGGTCCCTCCGTCGCCCGCCTGCGCGACGACGCGAACGTCGTTCATGCCCTTGACCTTCATGGCGGCCGCGACGCCGGTGGCGACGGCCGGCGCGTTCCCGAACAGGGAGTGAAGCCAGGCGATGCGCCACGACGTCTCGGGGTAGGGCGTCGAGAAAACCTCGAGACATCCCGTGGCGTTCACTGCGATGAGTTGACCACCCGTAGCGCGCATCGCCGCGTCGAGTGCGTAGCGTGCGCCGAGCGCCTCACCGCACCCCTGGCACGCCCGATGTCCGGAATCGAGTGAATCGAATCGTTGCGGATCGGACTGGACCGTTCGATCACTGACTTCCAGCAGACGATTGCCCACGGCAAAACTTCCGACTTGATAAAAGTGAACGGGTTGTCGAGTCATGATGATCATCCGATCCTGGAGGCGACGGTGCCGAGGTCCGAGAGGACGTTCTCGGCGGACGGCCCGCTTCGACGCTGCGTATCAATCCGGGCGCGCTCGGACTCGACGATGTCGAGGTCAAGGTCCAAGAAGGTGACCGAATCTAGCCGACCATGAACAGCGTCATCGAGGATTGCTTCAAGGGAATGCTGCGTGATCGCGCGACCACCCAGACCAGCGACGACGGAGTGAAGCGAAATCGTGGCGTCGTGCGTGGCTGAGGCGACGTCGGCCGAGAGCACACCACCGTAGCCCACGCTGAAGGCCTTTTCGATGACGATCACCCGTTGGGCGTTCGCGAGCGCGCGTCGCACTTCGTCAAAGGGGAACGGCCGAAACGTGGTGATGCCAACGACCCCCACCCGGTCGCCCAGAGCACGACGCTGATCGACGGCATCTTTGATCGTGCCGAGAACCGAACCCAGCGCGACGACGATGGTGGTGGCGTCGTTCGTCTCATACGAGTGGATTAGCCCGCCGCTTTCGCGACCGAACGTTGAAGCGAACTGTGACGCGAGTACGGGAATCAAATCGAGGGCATCAAGTTGACGCAGGTGCGAGAGGTACCGAACTTCGGTGAAGGCTTCGGGTCCCACCATTGCGCCAATGGAGATTGGGTGAGCGGGATCGAGCACTTGACGTGGCTCGTAGCTCGGCAGGAATGCGTCGACGTCGCGTTGATCGGGCACGTCGATGCCTTCGACGGCGTGGGTCAGGATGAAGCCGTCCATGCAGACCATGACCGGTAGCGAGAGTTCCTCGGCCAAGCGGAACGCGAGAACGTGCAGGTCCGCGGCCTCCTGGTTGGTCTCGGCGAAGAGCTGAATCCAGCCGGCGTCGCGAGCGGCCATCGCGTCGCTGTGATCGTTCCAAATATTGATGGGAGCTCCGATCGCACGGTTGGCCAGCGTCATCACGATTGGCAGTCCGAGGCCGGCGGCGTTGTAGACCGCCTCCATCATGAACAGCAGCCCTTGGCTGGCCGTCGCGGTGTAGGCCCTCGCGCCGGCCGCGGACGCGCCGATCGACACCGACATGGCCGCGAACTCCGACTCGACGTTGATGAACTCGCACGGCGAGAGCTGTCCCGCCTTTACCATCTCGCCAATCGCTTCGATTATGTGCGTCTGGGGGGAGATGGGATACGCGCAGACCACCTCGGGTCGACAGCGCGCGACGGTTTCGGCAACCCCTCTTGAACCCTCAATTTGTCGTAGCACGGTCGAACTCCTCTTCTGCCTTCGCGACCAGTTGGTAGGCCGCCGTGGCGGCGGCCACGTTTTGATCTCCGGTGGCACCCGTGAATCGTTCACCAATGGCCGTCGTGATTGACTCGAGAGTGACTTGTCCGGTGAGCGCGGCGAAACCGCCGAGCAATACGGCATTGGGTAACGGGCGCCCGAGGTACTCAAGGGCGATTTCGGTCGCCGGGCAGGTGAGGAGGCGCTCGCGGTGGAACGTGCGCAAGTAGTCACCGAGTCCCAGTTCGTCGAAGCTCTTCGAGGTGTTGATCAGCACGTAGCCTTCGGTCGAGAGCCCGGCAAAGACATCCACTTGATGAAGAAGCGTCACGTCTTGGATTATCAGGGCATCGGGCTTTATTACGGGTTCGCGACTGCGGATCGGTCGATTGTCGATGCGACAAAACGAAACCACGGGCGCACCCGTGCGTTCCGAACCAAAACTAGGGAATGCTTGGGAGAACTTACCTTCGTCGAACGCGGCGACCGAGAGCATCTCGGCGGCGGTGACGACACCCTGTCCTCCCCGACCATGGAAGCGGATCTGGAACACGAGTCCGCCTCGCGCTATCTGCGCTCGGCGGAGCCGACCAACGAGGCCAGGTCCGCCAAACGGCTCGAGTAACCCGTCTCGTTGTCGTACCATCCGAGAACTTTCACCAGGTTGCCCTGAGCCATGGTGAGGCCGGAATCGAAGACGCACGAGGCGGGTGAGTTGACGATGTCACTGGATACGAGGGGTTCGTCCGAATATTCGAGCAGTCCCGCCAATCTCCCCACGCCGGCGGCGCTGCGATACGCGTCATTTATCTCGTCGACGCTCGGCGTCGCACGCAGCGTCGCGACCAAGTCGGTGATCGACACGTCGGGGATAGGAACGCGCAGGGCGAGACCGTCAAGGTGCCCCGCCACGCTGGGCATCACGAGCCCCGTGGCTCGTGCGGCGCCAGTGGTCGTTGGAACGATGTTGATGGCCGCTCCCCGAGCCCGGCGAGGGTCTTTGTGGAGCGCGTCGACCAGGTTCTGGTCATCGGTGTAGGCGTGCACCGTCGTCATGAAACCATCTTCGATGCCGAAGGCTTCGTCGAGCACTTTCACGAGGGGTGCCAAACAGTTCGTCGTGCACGATGCGTTCGAGATGATGAAGTGCTTCTCCGGATCGAACTGATCATCATTGATTCCCATGACAAATGTCGCGTCGGGATCTTGCGCCGGGGCAGAGATAATCACACGCGTCGCACCCGCTTCGAGGTGATTCGTGGCCTTTTCGCGCTTGGTGTACTTGCCCGTCGATTCGACAACGACGTCAATGCCCAATTCGCTCCATGGCAGAGCTTTTGCATCGGCCTCGGCGAGCATCTGAATGCGGCGCTCGCCCACGATCATCACTTGCTCGTCAACGTTCACGGGCTCCGCGAACCGACCGTGTACGGAGTCTCGTGCGAACAACCGAGCGAGCGCCGCGGGGGCGCCAAGGTCGTTGATCGCCACGATTTCGAGTTCGGGGTGAAAGGTGAGCGCCGATCGGAGCATGGATCGTCCCGTGCGCCCAAAACCGTTGATTGCAATACGAATTGTCATCTGAACTCCTTCGCTCCGACACGAAATCGCTCTTCTCGTGTTGAGTTCAGTTTCGTTCCACTACGAGTGGACGTTGTAGGGCCAAACGTCACTAGTTATGGGCTAATACGCGATGCCGACCAGGAGCGATGACTACATCAACGCCATCGTCACCATGTTGTCCAGCATGCGGTTTCGCCCCGTCGGGTGGCGTGGACGAGTTTTGGTCTAGAGGTCGCGGGCGACGAAATTGGCAGGTGCGGCGTCGAGGTGACGGATGAGGTCGTCGTGTCGCAGAAGACCGCTCTGTGTCCCGTATTGGCTCGACGTGGTGGCTGCATTTATCGGAGGCCACCGCAAGGCTTCGCGTAAGGAAAGGCCACTCACGATGGCGGCAACCATCGTCGAGGCGAAGGCGTCTCCGGCCCCCGTGATGTCAATTGGGGGAAAGGCGTCGACGTAGGCATCGATTTGTAGTCGTTCGGAGTCGTGCGCGGCAATGGCTCCATCGCTTTCGTCGAACACCACAACGTTGCTGGCTCCGAGCTTCAATAGATCATCGAGAAGGTGCTTCGAGTCGCTCGAGGAAGTACCAGTGATGATATTGGCGGCGGCACGGCTGCAGAGGAGCAATTCGGCTCTGGCGTAAAGACGAGCGAGTCGTTTGGTACCCGCCTCCAACTGGAAGGTGCCGGGTTGGAAGGCCAGTCGTACGTTCGGGAAACTGTCCAACCAGTCGGCGAGTTCGTCTTGGTACGCCAGCGCGTCGGGGCCGAGGGAGTTGATGTACAGCCAGGTTGGAACTTCGTAGTCTCGGAAACCCTTCCACTTGTAGTTGAAGTCGGCGTGGCGCACGAGGATGGTCCGCTCGGCTCCCAGTGTGAGGACAAAGTTTCGAACGGTGTGACTCGGCGAATCGACGTGTATGAGGCTCGTGTCGACGTCCTCGCCGCGCATCGCACTGAGCATGTCGAGCCCAATTTGATCGTGGGCGAGATAACTGGCCAGGCCCACTCGTAGCCCCAGTCGCGCCATCGCCACCGCCGCGTTCGCGGCGCTGCCGCCGGTAGCCGGCAATGAGTCATCTTCGATGACGAGCTTCGTGCCCAGCGGAATCTCGAGCCATCGCCCGTCATCGTCGACGCGAACGTGTACGGCGCCTTCGGGTAGGCGGATGAACTCGTCGGTGACGACGTCACCGAGGCTGACGACGTCGAAATTCTGTGCGCCGGTCACGAATCCCATTGAAAACCTCCATATTTGTGTTGCGTAGAGACGGCTGGACCTGTACGGTCGTTGCGAACTTGGAGTCGCAGTGCACTTTCGGGGAGTTGACGATCGAGACATTCGAATCCATGGGCGGGGCACACCAGTGCGTCACACGAGAGCATTGATAGAAGCCTAGGCCGACGGCCCGTTCAGCGAAGACGACGACAGATATGGTGACCACGTGGAAATGGACTTCAGCGGTGAGGTGTGGGAATGGCGGGGGCCATCGCCGTATTACTTCGTGACGGTGCCCGAAGAAGAAAGCGCTGAGCTCGAAGCCCTTTCGTCGCTCGTCACGTACGGCTGGGGAATGATTCCGGTCGAGGTGACGATTGGATTCACGAGATCGACGACATCGCTCTTCCCAAAGGATGGACGCTATGTGGTGCCGCTAAAGAGTGCGATCCGAAAAACTGAAGGTATCGGTGTTGGCGACACCGTGAACGTGCGTTTGGGTGTCGCACTCTGACTCTTTGAAGGTAAGACGCTATCTCAACGATGCAGGCTCGGTACCCATCTCCTGGTGCCGCACCTTCCGAAGATTCAGGAAGTCACGCGGTCACTGCGATGAGGCAGGACCCAGTTCGGTCGAGGGAAGTGACAGGTGTAGCCGTTGGGGTAGTTCACGAGGTAGTCCTGATGCTCCGGTTCAGCTTCCCAGAACGCTCCCGCCGGAGTGACTTCGGTGACGACCTTGCCCGGCCAGAGGCCTGACGCATCGACGTCGGCGATGACGTCCTCGGCGATCTGACGCTGTTCGTCGTTGACGTAGAAGATCGCCGAACGATAACTGGTGCCGACGTCATTACCCTGGCGATCCTTCGTGGTCGGGTCGTGGATCTGGAAGAACAATGCGAGAATGTCGCGATACGAGATTGTCGAAGGGTCGAAGATGATCTCGATCGCTTCGGCGTGACCTTCGTGGTGACGATAGGTCGCGTTCACCACGTCGCCGCCGGAGTAACCGACGCGCGTCGTGACGATGCCCGGACGCTTGCGGATGAGGTCCTGCATTCCCCAGAAGCAGCCTCCGGCTAGTACCGCGGTCTCGGTTTCGTTGGTCATTGTGACGCCTCCTCCTTCGGGGCCGTGTCGAAGAGATGCTTGTAGTCGCCGTAGCCCGACGCGTCGAGCTCGTCGTACGGGATGAATCGTAACGCCGCGGAATTGATGCAGTAGCGAAGGCCGCCCTCTTCCTTGGGGCCGTCGTCAAACAGGTGGCCCAGGTGACTGTCACCATTGGCTGAACGTACTTCGACCCTCGTCATGCCAAAGCTGCGATCTTTCAGCTCAACGACGTTCCCGGACTCGACCGGTGCCGTAAAACTGGGCCTCCCGCATCCGCTGTCGAATTTCTTGGTCGAGGTGAAAAGCGGTTCACCGGACACGATGTCGACGTAGAGCCCCGCCTCGTGGTGGTCCCAGAACTCATTGCGAAAGGCCGGTTCGGTGGCGCTCTCTTGAGTCACAGAATATTGGTGGGGAGTCAATCGAGAGATTGCTTCCTGGTCCTTCACGTATTTTTCGCTCATTGCCACTCCTTCGCTCGAGACACACTTGGGCGACTCGCGTATTGCCTTCATAACGGTATCGGGCGGATCGGATTTCGTTACAAAGCCCCTCCCAGTCGGGAGGGGCTTTGCACTATGACGACGTCAACGCTACGGCGGACGGCCGGGGAAGCCGGGCTATTCGACCATCGCCAGCGCGACCATCTCTTCGGCGGTCTCCTCGGGGCTCGAGGCGATGTTCCGCGTCGGTCGGATGGCGAAGTAGGCGACGAGGAGTGCCACGGTGATAATGCCCGCGCCCGTCAGGAGCGCGTCGGATCGCCCGTGGGCCGCCGCGATACTGGAGAGGGCCGCGACGCCGACGGCGGCGCCGGTCTGTTGCATGGTCTGGAGCATTCCGGACGCGGCGCCAGCGTCAGCGCGCGGGACTCCCGCGAGAATCGTGACACTGAGCGGCAAGAAGCACGAACCGGCCCCGATGCCGAAGAGCACGAGCGGTCCGAACAGGCTCTCGAGATAGCCCTCGGACGGCGTGGCCTTCGAGATCCAGAGCGTCGCCACGCCGAGCGTGAACAGTCCGAACAGGAGTATTGGTCGAGCACCGAATCGACTGACGAGTCGCGGCGTTATGCGAGAACTCGCGAAGATCAGGCCCGTCATGGGCAAGAACGCGAATCCCGCTTCAATGGCGCTGAAGTGCAGGTCACTTTCGAGATACTGGCTGATGAAGAAGAACACGCCGTACATCACCGCCGGCACCAACATCATCGTGAAGTACGCCGGGCCACGTAGACGGTCCGTCAACAGTCGCATGGGCAAGAGCGGTTGTGTTCGCCGCTTCTCCACGTGCACGAAGGACACCAGCAACACCACACTGAGCACGAAAGAGCTAAGAGTGATTGATCGGCTGCCGTGTTCAGCGAGACGGATGAAGCCGTAGATCAAGCTCCCGAGGCCACCGGTCACCAACGCCGCGCCCGCCACGTCGAGGCGTCCACCATTGCGCGGGGGCTCTGGTACGAAGCGTGGGGCCAAGAGGATGATGGCGATGCCGATGGGTACGTTGATGAACATCACCCATCGCCACGACACCCACGACGTCAACGCGCCACCCAAGATAAGTCCAAGGGATCCGCCGCCAGCGGAGACGGCGGTGAAGATTCCCAACGCCTTGTTACGAGCGGGACCTTCTTCGAAGGTGGCACTGATCAAACTCAGTGTGCTGGGAGCGGCCAGTGCCGCGCCGACTCCCTGGACGGCGCGAGTGAGGAGCAGCATCGTCGACGTCGTCGCCATTCCTCCCAGAAGTGATGCGGCCGTGAAAATCGTGAGTCCGATGACGAGCATTCGACGTCGCCCGAAGACGTCGCCCGCTCGACCACCGAGGAGCAAGAGGCCTCCGAAGGTCAGGCTGTAGGCGTCGATGACCCACGAGAGTCCCGCCGAACTGAAGTGCAGGGAGTGCTTGATGGGCACGAGGGCGATGTTGACGACGGTAGCGTCGAGTACGACCATCAACTGACACGTAACGATGATGGCTAAGGCGATAGTTGAGGCTCGCTTTTGGGCGTGAGAGGTCAAAGGCACAATGGCTCCTTTTTTGAATGAGAGGCTTCGAATTCCAGAAATTGGATGACTGCACAACCTCGCTGCCCACAGGCATTGCTTTCGGTCTCCGGAGGACCTAAGATGAGGCTGCCTCCACATACTATACGGAGGTGGCCTCCGGTTGCAAGTCTTTATTGAAAACTTCGGTTCGGGCCTGATAGAGGAGTGGCGATGGGCGAAACGGTGGTGAGGAAGGGTCCTCGCCGGGCAGACGCTCAACACAACTACGAAGTGATCTTGGCTGCCGCGCGCGCCGCCGTCGCCGAGCGTGGTGGTGACATCGTGCTCGAGGAAATTGCCCGAAACGCCGGAGTCGGGATTGGAACGTTGTACCGACATTTTCCCACCCGCCAAGCAATTCTCGAAGCCGCATTCCTTGATGAGGCCCTCGAACTTCGTCAACGGGCCGAAGTATTGCAATCGGCTCCAATGCCGCTCGATGCGTTGATCGATTGGCTGCGACTACAAATGGACTTTGGGGCACACGGACGAAGTATGGGTGCCGCAGTCATGAATGCGAAGCACACGGAAGGCACTGAGATACAAATTGCGTGCGTCGATATGCGAGAGGCGGGCGCCGTTCTTCTACGCCGTGCTCAAGACGCCGGAGAGGTTCGACTGGACGTTGAGATCGTCGACCTCCTTCGATTGATGCACGGTATCGTCATCGCCAATGAACAGGCGCCCGATCAGTCGCGCGTTGATCCGATGTTCGACGTGGTGATTGCGGGAATACGGACCTGACTTAATTCTCGCGCGTAGTTGGTACGAGTTCAACAAATGAAATTGTGCGATTGGTCAGTTTCTGATAGTCGCCCCATCCACCGTAGTGATTCACGAGCTCGTTCCAGAGGGCCGGTTCATCTGTTGAGGGAATTGCCCGAGCCAGCGCCGCAAACCTTCGTGCGCCTACTTGCACGTTCACCCCGGGTTCCTGTCGTACGTTGAGTAGCCATTCCGGGTGGCCCTGTCGGCCTCCGTTCGAAGCCACGACGTAATGGATGCGATCCTTTTGGTAATAGAGAAGTGTCACCGAGCGCGTGAGTCCGCTTTTTCGACCGCGAGTCTCCAAAATCAACATGGAACCGACTGGGCTCCGATGACCGACGAATCCTCGAGTGAGTCGATACAGACGCACGTGCCACCGATAGATCGTTCGTCCGATGGTGCGGTCGATGGCTACCGTCAGTTTCAACGTCGTTCCCTTTTCCTTAAGAATCTCTTGTGAAGTCTTTCACGGCGCAGACCGGGCAATGCGTGCCCATTCAAAGGCAAGCGTCGTCGCTGAATGTCAAGAGGCGAGCGCCCTTTAAGTTGGCGGTGAAGGGCACGACGCGGTGTCCAAAAGGAGCGACATTATGGAGATCATCAGAAATGCCGACGGAAGTTTGTTGGTCCCTATTCCCGAAGGTCGACATCACGACGATGACGACGCCACTGAGGCCCCGGCGGGCGACGGTGCGGAGAGTGTCGAGGCACCCACGACTCGTTTGTTGCATCCCGGTGAAGGTGGCTATAACGAAGCCCTCGCGGAGTGGGACCTGCAACAGAACCCCGACCGCGCCCCGGCCGTTTCAACCGCCAGTGGGCGAGAAGAGGCGATGAACGTAGTCCACGCCGTTGCGGAGTCACCGGACCATGACGTCACTAGCGCGCTCAAAGAGGTCAACGACACTGAAGCGAGTGGCGAGGCCCTACGACACGTACTCATCGGCGGGACGCACTCGGTCGAGGCATTCTCAGAAGAGGTGGCGGAGGCCGAAGGCGGAGAGCCGCTGCCGGCGCACAAGATGACCAAGATCATTGGCGAGGTCCTGGCCGAACTGGATAAGTAACGCGTCCGCTCGAGCGAGCCGTCGCGGTGCCATACGGTTGGATTCATTTGGCCGTTGGCGCCTACATTCGAAGTGTTGGCTGAAGCGAAAAAAGGACTGGTGTGACGTGGACGTTCAAGATCTTTTGGGCAAGGTGGCCCAACATCTATCGGTGAGTCGAGCTTTCGGCACGGCGTACGAGAAGGGCGGTTCGCTGGTGATCCCGGTGGCGTTCGTGGCCGGCGGTGGAGGTGGAGGCGAGGGCACGTCTGGGTCGCCCACGGCCGGCGCCTCTGGTGACGGCGGGCCCGAACACGACGAAACCGCAACCGACGCCGAGTCGACGGGTTCCGGGGGCGGTTTTGGCGGAGTGGTGATGCCCTTCGGCGTGTACGTCGTGAAGGACGAACAAGTCCGTTGGATGCCCGCGATCAACGCAAACCTGGTAATTGTCGTGGCCTTCCTGACGTTGCGAATGATCGCGCGCGCTCGTCGTAGGGCCCATCGTCACGCCTCGTGACCTCGCCGGAGAGACACGTCCTCAATCGTTGACGATTTGCGCTGGCTCTTATGATTGGGCGATGGCGCAGATCATCAGAAACCTCGCGTCACGAATCGACCGTGGCTAAGCGCCAGTGGTTTGCGCGGCGCCGCTACGGCTTCGGCGTTCGGCCTATGACCTGGCAGGGCTGGCTCATCACGGCAATCGCCGTGGGTGGCGCAGTCGGTGCCTTGGCTGGTGTTCAGAAGACGGCCGGCGAGATTCTCTTGGTGGGCGTCGTTGGTCTCTACCTCGCTCTCGCTTTTAGTCTCGGCGGTACCAAGAGGCAAGTTGTCACTGATAGTCGCGCGAGCGGCTCGGACGACGACCCCGAGCTTGAGAACGGTGCCGCGAAAGTGATCGTGCCGCCCGAGATCTACGGCACACAGACCCCGCGCGAAATCGCCGAAGAAATCATTTCGCGATCGGGAAAATTTGCCGACACCGCGGAGGACGGCGCGTCGAGTGACTCGGTCATCGTGGTCAGTCACCTCACGAAGCAGTTCGGCCAGCGCGTTGCCTTCGAAGACGTCTCTTTCAATGTCCATCGGGGCGAAGTCTTCGGATTCCTCGGTCCTAACGGAGCTGGCAAGACCTCAACCGTTCGAACGCTCAGCACCCTGGTCTCGCCGACGTCAGGAACCGCCCAGGTGGCTGGGATTCCGCTCAACGCCGATCGCGACGTGGAGATTCGTCATCGAATCGCCGTGATGACGGAAGTTCCTGGTCTGTACTTACGTTTGAGCGTCACGGAGAATCTCGCTTTCTTCGCCGGTCTCTACGGCTACCGCGACGCGCAACCACGAATCGATCGAGCACTGGAGGCCGTCAATCTCTCGTCACGAGCGAGTGATCTCTGCGGCAGTTTGTCCAAAGGTCTTCGTCAGCGTGTGGGACTGGCTCGAGCGCTACTCAATGATCCCGAGATCATCTTTTTGGATGAGCCAACCGCCGGACTGGATCCCGTGGCTTCACTCGAGGTGCACGATCTGATTATCGACCTTCGAGACAAGGGCGTCACGGTGTTTCTGACGACGCATCGCCTGGACGAGGCGGAAAAACTTTGTGATCGCGTCGCAATATTGAATACCACGCTACGCACCGTCGGCCGTATTGACGATCTGCGACAGAGGATGTTTCACAAGTCGATTCTTGTATCGACCGCGGTTCCATTGGCGGACCCCGAGGGACTGTTCTCTTCGATTGGAAGTGTCGCTGGTTGGTCGACTGATGACACCGGCGGCTACGTTCTCACGGTGAGCGATGTCCGCGTCGCCGCGCCCGCCATTGCGAGGGCTCTCGTCGCGGCGGGGGCCGACGTCCTCTCGCTCGTCGAGGGTCATCATTCGCTCGAAGAGGTCTATTTGGAACTGGTGGGAGCTGGAAGCATGGGTGGTGTTCGGTGAGTCAAAGCGCGATCAGAATTCGAGCCGTGATACGCAAGGAGTTCCAGGAGTACCGACGCAATCGCTTCATCATCTACACGATGGGCACGTTGCCCCTGATCTTCACCGCGTTGCCGGTCATCACACTCTTCAGTATCTCCAACACGGAAGCTCCTTCAATCGTGAAGACCCAAGTCGCGATCACGCTCCTGCTCCTGCTCGTGATTCCGGTTGTCCTGCCCGCGACGATCGCGGCGTATTCAGTGATCGGCGAGCGTGACCAGGGCACCCTCGAGCCACTTCTCACCACGCCGGTCACTCGCGAAGAGTTCCTCCTGGGTAAATCGTTAGCGGCCACGATTCCCACGGTGGGCGTCGCGTACACCTTTTTCATTGTGTTGGTCGTCGCGATTCGACTGGGTGCGTCCAGCGTCGTCGCCCACCAGGTATGGCAACCCTCGTGGTTCTTGGCGGAGTTGCTCTTCGCGCCACTGCTGGCGGCCTGGTCGGTATGGGTCGGGACCGCGATCTCGGCCCGGTCCTCGGACGTGCGGGTGGCCCAGCAGCTAGGCACTCTGGCGAGTCTTCCGGCGCTCGTATTGCCCTTGCTCATGTCGCTCCAGGTCTTCAAGCCGACCGCCGCAGTCGCGATTGTGATCGCCCTGGCGCTCGCTGCGATTGACGTCGGGGCCTGGCGGATCGTGTCAAAAATGTTCGACCGCGAACGGCTCATCACCGGCGCGTCTGCGGTGACGATGCGCGCCGAAGCAGGTACCTAACTTCGGTCATCTAGACCGACGGCACCCCAATCACAGCTCTATGGTGACGGCGACCTCAGCCGATTGATGCGCTACAACGTCCTAGGGGACGTCGTGGGATCAGGGCAGTTCGGGCAGGACGTTATTGGCCCAGGTAAAGGACATGGGCGGAAGCGATCCCTTGGGGATTTCAATGAGGTCAACGTAGGACGCCTTGGCGTTCACCATGGCGAAGCCGGTGCCCATTTCGCAGTTGGTGCAACCGAGACCGACGCCCTGGTTGTACCCGGGGTCCGAGCCGAGCAGTTCGTCGCGGTGGGCCCAGCAACCGGCGGAGCCGGCCGAGGTGCACGCGATGTTCGAGGTCTTGGCGGCGGTGCCGCCCCACGTGTCGTCATACATCCAGATGTAGTCGGCGGCGAGGACGGCGTAACCGCCCGACCACGCGCCACCAAAACCCGCGGAGCCCTGGTCGTCATTGGCCATCGGGAAACCGGCGGCGATTGACGGATCGCTGTTGGACGCGGCGGCGTGCTGGGCATTGGCACTGAGTGCGTCGTTGATGCCGAGATACGGCGGCAGTCCCCGCGCGGTCCGTTCGAGGTCGGCGATGACGAAGAGCTGGTCCGGCACCGAGAGACTGAACCAGTTGCTGGGCAGGACCATTGGTCGCACGCCCTCAATCGCGCGAGCGTTATTGATCGCCTGCAGGATGTAGTTGGTGCACGCGGCGCCATTGGTATAGCCGGGCCACGAGAGAGCAGTGGCGGTTCCGACGACGCACGGATTGGCGCAACTCCAAAGGCCGGACGCGAATGAACACGCACCGGGGGCAAGGAAGTCAGGACTTGGAGCAATGTTGGCCGACGGGTTCGAGATTGAAAGAGCCGGTGCCTTGGTGACCGGAGGACTCTTTATCGTCGTGGTTGTCGTGGGGGCGACCGTCGTGGGGGTTACGACGGTCGTCGGAGGTGGCGTTGTCGTCGTCGGGCTGGGTGAGCCGTTCGAGGCCGGGCGCGAATTTCGGTTTGAGGTAGCTGCCACGACGTGCGAGTGGCGGACAACGACGACCTTGGCGACGTGCGTAACGCGACGCGCGATCGTGGTCGTCGTGGGGGCGACCATCGTGGTAGTGGTGGCGGCGATCGTGGTCGTCGTCCCGATGCCGAGTCTCGCGCTGGGCGCGACGACGTTCGCCATGGCGGGTAGCGCCGTGGTGCTCAAGATGATTCCTAGGACGAGCGAACCGAATGAACCGATGAGTACTGAACGGCGCGGACCCCGACGAGAAGTCGAAGAACGCCCCTTGGGGTCTCCAGTGAATTTTTGCCCCTGCGTGAAATTTGTCATGAATCAATTGTCGAAAATCAATTCCAAAGTGCCCCCTACGGCCCCTCAATATCTGCCCAATTCAATTGAGGGTGCTTCATTGGCGTAGGAATGGTGCGAAGAGCAAATTGAAGATCAGCGAACCCTGCGGCCTTGATGGCAAGTCAGTTGCCCGCAGGCAGTGTGGACGGGCCAGCAACCGGATCTGCATCGACGTAAGGCGGCGATGACTGAGAGGCCATGAAGCGCCTCAGCGATGACCGAAGCGGATGACGGTTGTCGCTGTCGAGAAACAGTGTCGTTGTAGTCACGCACTTGTTTCATTGACGTACGTCGCGGACGTCGCCGCGGAACGACGCATTTAGCAGGAAGATGATCGTTTGTCGGTATTCATCAGGGATTTTGAACGCTCAACCTGGTTCGACGGACACAAGACCGATTTCATCTTGGACGTGGACCATCACGCAAGGGCATGCTGGTGGTCCACCTCAGAGAATTCTGAGAAGTGCCCTCGCGTGATGCGAGGCAAGACGAGTGTGCCATCCGAAATCGCGTTTTATTCTGACTTGACTCGGATTTGCGAAGAGTTTGTCAGTGCGTTGACGGTGCGCGCCATTTACGATCGCTTTTCGTTTACGAAGAGCGAAGTTTCGCGTCGCGATACAAATCTGCAGTGACTTGAGAAGTGCGATTCAACGAGGAGTGGAAGCGATCGCCGGATCGCTTCCACGTCCTAGGACTTAATGAGTGCGGTGAAGACGACGATGTTGGAGAGGTAGTGGCCAGTCTTCGGATCGAAGATTCCGCCACAGGTCACGAGTTGGAGCGCGGGGTAGTCGCGCGCCCCGTACACGAGCTTGTCCGGGAAGTTCGTCTTTTGGAACATGCGAACGCCAATGACGGCGAACATCAACTTGCGCCCGTCTTTCAGGGTGACATCCACCCGATTACCGAGTTTCAATTTGTCCAGGTGATAGAAGACCGCGGGTCCGTGGAAATTGTCGACGTGGCCCAAGATGACGGCCGAGCCCTTTTGGCCTGGTGACTGGTCGCCGTTGTACCAACCTGGTACGGAGTAGTTCGTCGGAACGTTCACTTTTCCGTCCTTATTGAGGGTCAGAACTGAGAGCGGGACCGAGACGCCGATTATCGGAATGGAGATGTGGACAGGTCGTGAGCGCGCAATCGGCTTGGCGACGTAGGTCGGGGGCGGCGTCTTCGCGTGAGCGAGACGAGACGAAAGGACGACTACGGGTGTCGACGATACCGTGGCCGCCAAGCTCGACGCTGGCTTGATCGTTGTCGACGTCGAGGTCGACGTCGACGTGGGCGTTGATGCCGCCGGGGTCACTTCGATCGTGGTCGTAGTGGTGGACTTCGTCGGTGAAGGAATGACAATTCCCGAAGAAGGCAACGAGACCACGCCCAACGAAGAAGTGAGGGTCGGACCTTGGGGCTGGCTGCGGGGAACAAATACGATTCCCAAGATTCCGGCCAGGACCAAGGAGAGAGAAACGGCCCACCATAGTAACTGGGTGGGCCGTTTCTCTTTGCGCGACTTCACATCGCCCAATCTAGTTTGACTTAGCTAGAAAACTCTTTCAGGTTAGGCGTGGCGTCGGCGGCGCGCGATGAGTGCCAAACCGGCCAGACCAGCAAACAGTGCCAATCCACTGGCAGTTAACAGGACACCATTGTCTGATGACGTCGCGGCACCGCCCGCGCCAGTCCCGGGAGCGCCCGAAGGTACGGTCGCCGGCGGAATGTACGGCGCAGTGGTTGCGGGCGACGTCGGAGGCGTAACGACGATCGTGGTCGTCGACAGCGGTGGAGTCGTTGTCGTTGTCGGTGCCGCAGTGGTAGACGTCTCAGGTGGCGCCGTCGTGGTAGTCGCACCGCTGGGTGGAGGCGGCGGTGGGAGTGACGATGTCGGAGCCGGACTCGTGGTCGTCGTCGTTGGCGCGGCGGTCGTCGTCGATGAGGCAACCGTGGTCGTCGTCGTTGGCGCGGCGGTCGTCGTCGATGAGGCAACCGTGGTCGTCGTCGTTGGCGCGGCGGTCGTCGTCGATGAGGCAACCGTGGTCGTCGTCGATGAGGCAACCGTGGTCGTCGTCGTTGGCGCGGCAGTCGTTGACGTCGAAGTCGACGTCGTCGTCGACGTGGTTGTCGTCGTGGGCACCGAGAAGTTCGCGGCGTTCAATTTGCTCTCGAGACTGAAGAAGGTCGTGGAGCCCGTGGTTAGGCCGCCTCCACCAGGCATGGAAAAGTTCACATTGCCGGTCTCGTACTTAGTTGATTTCGAGTAGCCGCTGAACGAGACGTAGGGTCCCTCGTAGCCCGTGTTTCCGTAGGGGCAACCGGAGAAACCGTTGCCGGCGGAGAAACCGCCGCCGTTTAGTCCAGTACCGACCCAGGTGTAGTGCTTGCCGTGGTCCAAACCACAGATGCCGTCACCATCAAATCCGAAAATGTCGGTCGAAGCGCTGAGACCAATTGTGGCCACTGTGGCGCCGCTGTTGTTGAAGATTCCCACCAGTGTGTCGTCATTACCGTCGAACGGCCCTTCGGCTGGATTGGGAACAACGTCCGCCGTTCCATTGGGGTTGAGAATGATCAGGAATGCGCAACCCGAGTCGTGGCCAACTCCAGGGCACTCATTGAATGGCGCAACCGTCGTGGGGGCGTTCGCCGCTGCCGAAGATCCGGCATAAATGCTGAAGATCGAGCCCGCAAGAGCAACGGATCCAAGGACGACCACCATGCGTCGAAGTGCGCCACCGAGAATCGACGATTTGGGCACTCGAACCGGCTGGGTACGTCCAGAGCCGACGTTCGCAGACCCTGTTGGGATCCGATTCATTAGTTTTCTCCTCTAGCCCATGCGAGAGAAAAGTATGGCAAAACGTAACAGTTTTGTCAACCGAGTGTCTGGTCGTTGATGATTCGTTGATATTGGGCCGATTATTCCTACGGGCTCGTAAGAAAAGACCTCAGGCGTAATGCCAAGGCGTTTAACAGCGTTGACTCAGTTTCTGATCCCCCATCGCTCCTGAGCCAGTCCGCTTCAATACGGATTGGCTGAGAAAATGTCCAATCCACCAAGTTCTCGACGCGTCAAGTGGCTCGACATATGGTCCCTCACGAGGAAAACGGCCCTCACTTCGAAAGTGAGGGCCGTTTTCCTTAGGCGACCATGCCGTCACCCAATTGGATTGGTGAGACTGCTATTTGCTTCTAGGCCTGGCGACGTCGGCGAAGGGCAAGTGCCAAACCAGCCAGTCCGGCGAACAACAACAGCCCGCTCGCGGTGAGCACGACTCCACTGTCCGTCGAAGCGGCCGATCCACCCGCACCGGTTGATGGAGCACCGGAAGGAATTGTGGCGGTCGAAAGTGGCGGAGCAGTTGTGGGAACTGTCGGCGGTCCGGCAGCCACCGTTGTTGCGGTGATTGGCGGAATTGTCGAGGTAGTCGTCGTGCTGGAATTGGAAGGCACCGTCGAGGTTGTCGTCGCTGAATTCTGCGGCGGTGGCGGCGGTGTCGTTGGCGTCGTGGTCGTTGACGA